>Ga0256841_1000016_pt1 | contig 220860 bp, 232 predicted proteins | sample 356308metaG_FD_185971 | JGI IMG/M metagenome (GOLD analysis project Ga0256841, IMG submission 185971) | Hydrothermal vent microbial communities from Mid Atlantic Ridge, Atlantic Ocean - 356-308 | ecosystem: Environmental > Aquatic > Marine > Hydrothermal vents | place: Atlantic Ocean: Mid...
CTCGACCCCGCCCAACGGTCCCACATGCCTGGCGTCTGACGGACCCGCGCACGGCGGCCGACGATGGTCATCCAGGCTCTGGGCCGCCAGCGGCGAGGACGCGGCAAGGCCTCCCGACGCCCCGAACGTGGGCTCTCTTCCACAGGATGGAACCACAGCATGCACCGGGCCGGCACCGGGGACGGCCGGAACGCCACTCCCGACACGCGGGCCGAGAACGTGAGCACCGCTACGATCTCCATCTCCGAGAACGCCGACCGGGAGAAGGAGCATCCTCTTCGCCATGAAGGTGCGGACCCGACTCACGCAGACTCGGAGTGCGGTTCCCGACGCGCAGGACTGCCGGAGCGCCACCGACCTGAAGTCCGCCGGTCGCCCATGAAAGCGATCGGTCGGAGCGGCACACACCGATGATCTGGGGATCGGCGATCGTCGTCGCGTTCGTGGTCGGATTCGCCGTGAAGCTCGGCGGGTTGTGCACCTACGCCGCGGCCCTGCAGATCGTCGAGACGCGGCGTTTCGAGCGCCTGTTCGCCTTCTTGGGTGCGGCCGCGTGGGCAGCCCTGCTGGTGGTGCCCTTGGCTTGGGCCTGGGACGACACCCTCCAACTGACCGAGACCCACACCGGTTGGGCGATAGCAGCGCTGGGAGGCGCCGGGTTGGGCGTGGGCGCCTACCTGAACCGCGGCTGTGTGTTCGGAACGTTCGTGCAGCTCACCAGCGGCAACCTGACCTACGTGGCCACCGTCGTGGGGATGGCCGCCGGTTCGGTGGGGGCGCGCCACTGGCTGGGGAACGTCGCCCCGGTGGCCGGCATCCCCACCCCTGCCGCTGTTCCCAGCCCGGCGGCCTGGGTCTGGCTGGCCATCGCCGCCGTGGTGGCGTTCATCGCCGTGGCCGGCTTCGGCCCTCAGCCCGCCCGGAAGCGCCTCGACCTGGCGCTGATCACGGTGGCCCTCGGCGTGGGGGGCGGGGCCTTGTTCGCCGCCATCCCTCGATGGAACTTCGCGGCGGTCGTCAACGATGTCGCTTGGAGCCTGTCCGGACCGCTCCGGCCGGGACCGACGCTACTGACCGTGGCCTGTACCGTCTCCATGGCCGTGGGCGCCCTCATGGCTGCCGTCAGCCAGCACCGGTTCACGCTGCGAGCTCCCCGAATCCGGCTGATGTCCGGCCACTTCGCCGGCGGGGCACTGATGGGTGGAGCAGCGGTACTCGTTCCGGGCGGCAACGACGATCTGCTGCTCAGCGGGATCCCAGTGCTCGCGTTCCACGCGATCGTGGGCTTCACCGTCATGGTGACGACCATGGTGTTCCTGTTGAAGGTCGCTCCCAACCAAACGGGCTATCACCGGATGGGTGTGGTCAGTCGCATCAGCCCGTGGACCGCCCGACGATGACCGTGGACCCCGTCCGGCCGGCCACAGTCCGAGTCGGCGACCCGACCTCCGGCACCACGCACAACGGCGGCTTCCTCGGCTCGCCGCGGCTTCCTCGAGGATCCCCAGAGGGTGTCGCAACGGTCCCGGACGGCCTCCGTCATTTCCGAGGCCGGCCCGAGCCTCGCACTGGCGCTCCGCTGGAATGAGGGTGTCGATCGCCTCGACGAGCGAGACGAGGACCCACTCGACGTAGCCCACCGACGGGTTCGCCAGGGCCCTCCACGGGGATCGATCGAACAACCGACCCTTCCAGCGAGGGACCCTGCGGACGCACCTTCGTTCACAGGATCGAAACCTTCCCGCGACGAGGATGAAACGTCGTGCCCATAGCGTCCCCGCATCCGAGATCGGAGGTAGTGGATGAAACGACGATTGCTGATCATCGGCGCCGGGTCGGCTCTGGCCGCCCTCCTCGGCGCAGCCCCTGCATGGGCCCAGACCGGCGTCACGGCCGAGACGGTGCAGACGACCCTGGACAACATCTGGATCCTCATCGCCGCCGTCCTGGTGATCTTCATGCAGGCCGGCTTCGCCCTCGTCGAGGCGGGGCTCACCCGGGCCAAGAACGTGGCCAACATCATGATGAAGAACCTCATGGACTTCTCGGCCGGCGTGTTGGCGTTCGGTGCCGTCGGGTTCGCCATCGCCTTCGGCGCCGGGAACGGGTTCCTCGGAACCTCCGGGTGGTTCCTCGATCCGGGCACCTTCGTGGACGGGTACTTCGGAACGCTGTCGCTCCCGACGTTCTTCATCTTCCAGGTCGCCTTCGCCGCCACTGCGGCGACGATCGTCTCAGGAGCGATGGCAGAACGCACGAGGTTCAAGAGCTACTTCATCTACAGCTTCGTCATCACCGCGCTGATCTACCCGATCGTGGTCCACTGGCTGTGGGGTGGTGGTTGGCTCGCCACCCTGGCGACACCCATGATCGACTTCGCCGGCTCCACGATCGTCCACAGCGTCGGCGGGTGGGCAGCCCTCATGGGTGCGCTCATCCTCGGTCCCCGCATCGGCAAGTACGACGCCGACGGTCGGCCGCGTGCCATCCCCGGCCACTCGATCCCCTTCGCCATCGTCGGCGTCTTCATCCTCTTCATCGGCTGGTTCGGCTTCAACCCCGGCTCGGAGCTCGCCGCCGACGCCGCCGTACCCGCCATCGCGGTGACGACGCTGATCGCCGGAGCCGCAGGCGGTGTGCTGGCGACGCTCACCATCTGGCTCAAGACGGGTGTCCCCGACGTCGCCATGGCCGGGAACGGGGTCCTCGGCGGACTCGTCGGCATCACCGCCGGGACGGCCAACGTCTCCAACTGGGGCGCGTTCGTGATCGGCGCCCTCGCCGGGATCCTGGTGGTCTTCGCCGTGATCGTCCTCGACCGCCTCGGCGTCGACGACCCGGTCGGTGCGGTGTCGGTGCATGGGGTCTGCGGTGCCTTCGGCACGCTCATGGTCGGCTTCCTCGCCACCGACACCGGTGTGTTGTACGGAGGAGGCTGGGGCCAGCTCGTCTCTCAGATCATCGGCGTCGTCGCCGTGTTCGTGTTCGTCACCATCACCGCCGGCGCCTTGTTCACGCTCATCAAAGCCACCGTCGGGCTCAGAGTGCCTCCGGAGGAGGAACTGGAAGGACTCGACGTGGCCGAGCATGGATTCCCCGGGTACGGTCCAGACGTGTCGGCGTTGGCCGCAGGCTGAGAGGAACGGAACGCATGAAACTGATCACCGCAGTCATCAGGCCGCACAAGGTCGACGACGTCAAGGAGGCCCTTCGCAAGGTCGGCGTGCACGGCATCACCGTCACCGAGGTCAAGGGATTCGGCCGGCAGGGCGGACACTCCGAGACCTACCGCGGCGCCGAGTACCGGGTCGAGTTCACCCCCAAGGCCAAGCTCGAGATCCTCGTCGACGCCGCCGATGCCGACGCCGTGACCGACACCATCCGCGACACCGCGGTGACCGGCCAGATCGGCGACGGCAAGATCTGGGCGGTGGAGGTCGACACCGTCGTCCGCATCCGCACCGGGGAACGAGGGAAGGAGGCCCTCTGAGTAGGAGCAGCCGAGGAGGCGCCGCACGCGTCCGAGCCGCGCCTCCTCACCGCGCCGCGAGACGATCCTCGAGACGTCGCCTCAGCGCAGCCAGTTCCTCGTCGAGGAGGATGGGTACCCCCCCGACCCTCCTGACATAGAAGGTATCCCGGGCCTCCTCGCCCATCGTGTCGATGCGGGCTACGAAGATGTCGAGTCCCTCCCCGTGGAGCGCCTCGACGATCTCGGCGAGGAGGCCGACGCGGTCGCGGGCCCGGACCTCCACGACGACGAAACGTCCCTCCCGACCCACCTTCACCGTCGTCGTCCCATCCGGGCCGCCCGGCTGGTAGGCCGCGACACGCTCCCGGATCCTCGGACGGAGATCACCGCCGCCCTCGAGGCTGGCCACCAGGTCGGCCGCCACCCGATCCCAACGCTCAGACGTCACGGTTTCGCCGGTGCGATCGTCGAAGACGTGGAAGGTATCCAAGGCGATCCCGTCGGCACGGGTACGCAGCCGAGCGTCGAGGATCATCAAACCGTTGGCGGTGAACGCCCGGGTGACCGACAACAGGAACCCCCGCCGATCACGACCCGCCACCAGCACCCGGGTCGGATCGTCGGGATCGGGAACGACGACGCCGGGACCATCCAAACCATCGGCGACCTCGACGTGCCGCACGACCTCGGTCGGCGGGGTGGTGGCCAGGTAGTCCTCGGGCATGGCCGCCACATGCTCGAGGATTCGCCCCCGGTCGATCTCACCGTCGGCGACCGCAACGACCACGTCCACGTCGGGGGTGGCAGGGACGGCGCCGCCCGCCTCCAGCGCCGAACGCACCCGCCGATAGAGCCGAGCGAGGAGCTCCGCACGCCACGAGTTCCACATGGTGGTGCCCGTCGCACGGAGATCGGCGATCGTGACCAGATAGAGGACATCGAGGCGCCGCAGATCTCCCACCGCGGAGGCTACCGCGTCGATGACGGCCGGCGAGTCGATGTCGCGTCGAGTGGCCGTCTCGGAGAGCACCAGATGATGCCGGACCACGTCGGTGACGACCCCGGTGGTGGCGGCGCCGTAGCCGTGGCGACGGAGGAACCGTTCCGTCAGCTCGGCACCGACCGCTGCATGCTCACCCCCTCGCGCCTTCCCGATGTCGTGGAAGAACGCTGCCAGGTACAGCTCCTCGGTCGAGCCGAGCTCGGCGGCGATCCGCCCCGGCTCGCCGGGCTCCTCCACGAGACGCCGCATCTCCGCCACCGCCCGCCACAGGTGAGCGCCGACGGGATGGTCGTGGAACGGCGCCAGTTGCGGCGCGGTCGCCACCGCCTCCCACTCCGGGAACTCCCGTGCCACCCACCCCAGTTCCTCGAGCTGACCGAACACGGACCGGCCCCTGGGTCCGGCAGACAGCAGCTCCACGAACGCCTGCCGGTCCGATGCCGTCCACGGTCGGACGGGTGCGGTGCGGATCACCTCCCGCTCGTCGGTCCCCAGCCAGGCTCCCTGGGTCCGACCGGCCGCCGCCAGCGCCACGGCGAGGACGCCGTCGGAGGGGACAGCCTCGACGGACGACGACGCGAAGCGGCTCCGCACCGAAGCGAAGATGCGGCGACCGAACCCGACGAGCGTATCCTGCTCGATGTGCACGTCCGGCCACCGTCGGTCGGCGAGACGGTCTCCGATCTCGAACGCTTCGACCAGCTCACCGGCGACCGTGGCGACGTCATTGCCGAGCCAGCCCGCCGCCGGTGCCCGCAGGTCGACGACGAACCGGTCCGACGCCTTGGCGGACACGGCGTGCAAGGCGTTGCGGACCTTCAGCAGCACCGCCCGGGCACGGCGCTCCGGAGCGGTCTCCGGGACCACCGGGAGCCCGAGCAGCTCGGCCCGGCGCCGCTCCCACCAGAAGCCCTGATGGGTGCGCAGCGCCCCCCGGCCCTCCTTCAGGTCTGCGGCCATGACCGGGAACGGCTCGGCCCGGCGACGCTCCCGTTCCCGCGCGGCGAGCGCCGGAACCAGCGGCCGGGTGCGAACGACCTCGGTGAGGATCCCCGTCAACTCGCTGAACAACGCCGGGTCGCCGGCCACGTGACGCCCCGACAGCAGCGAGGTCAAGGTCGCGAAGTCGTCCAACGCCGCCGATCGGCTCTGGGCGACCGTCCGCACGGCGTGGCCCACCTTCAACCCGGCGTCCCACAGCGGGTACAGGAGCTCGCGGACCAGTGGCTCCGGATCCTCCCGGGCGTGGAGAACCATCACGTCGACGTCCGACCAGATGCATTGCTCGCGACGCCCGTAGCCGCCGAGAGCCACGACGGCGACGTCCGAACCGATGCCGGTGGCGAGTTCCACCAGGGCCTCGTCGAGGGCCCCGGTCAGCGCCTCACACGTGTCGGGACCACCGTCGCCCACCGGAGCGGCCGCCGCCGCGGCCCGCAGCTCGAGGAACGGAGCGACCGGCGACGCGGTCAACTCGGGCACCGTCCCGCCTGGCTGTGGTGGATGGATCCCATCGACACGTCCTCCGCCGGCAACGGTATCGCGCCGCGATCCCAAGATGCCGTCGACGACACGCCGACACCGCCTCGCTGCGGCATGGCCACCCGACGCGGACCCCACGGGGACGACACGACGTCCTGGTCGACTCGAGGGCCTCCGCCGGGCACGTCGGGCCGACCCTCTCGTCCCGGGATCATCCGCAGCCGGGGTCGGGCTGCAATGCCGCCGAGAACGTCGCCCTGCCCGCCGCCACCGGGGCGGTCATCGTCACCGAGAAGTCCGGCGCGACCACCGTGACGGTCTGAGTGGTGGCTTCCATCGTCACCTCGAGGTGTGCGGTCGAGTCGACGATCTCGAGCGAGACGGTCCCCGGCGCCTCCGCGGTGCTGGTGCCTCGGGCATCCTCCACCACCATCTCCAGCTCGTAACGGTACGTCACCGGGGCGGTCCCGACGGTCTCGCCGGGTCGGATCGTGACCGCAAGGGGCGCCTCACCCACCAGATGCGCGAGTCCCCCTTCCAGGGTGCCCTCCAGGGTCAGCGCACCCTCCCACGTCGATCCGTCGCAGGTCCGCATCCACACCGTCACCTCCCCCTCCCAGCCTTCCAGCGGCGCCGTCGCCTCGAAGCGGGCGCCCAACGAGGGGACGCTCGTCGTCGACGACTCAGCCCCCGAGCCGGCGGCCACCACCGTGGTCGTCGTGGTCGACGTCGGGATCGTCGTGGTGGCGACCGGGCCGGCACAGGCCGCCGCCAGCAGTGCCGACACCAGCAAGGACCCACCACGAAGAAGTGTCCGTGCCATGACACGCACCTCCTGTCGTCACCTCGATCATCTCTCGATGACGGCCCGCCCGCCACGGGCGAAGGTCCCACTGCACCGGCCCGGTCTGCAAGAGCCCCGCCCCAGACCGCAAGGTGACGTCAACGTGGCCGCAACGGCTTCGCGGTACAACCCGTCGGAGGCACCACCGCCCACCACGACCCACAGGAGGCGACGATGACCGCCCAGACCCCACTCCACACCGACGCACTGGTCGACGCCCGTTGGCTCGAGACCCGCCTCGACGACGACCGGCTGGTCGTCGTCGAGCTCGATGTGAGCCCCGACGCGTACGAGCAGGGACACATCCCCGGCGCCGTGCTGTGGGACATCTACACGGACCTGAAGGACGACGCCTACCAGCCCCGGTCGATGTCCCACATCGAAGCGCTGTTCCGCCGGTCGGGCATCACCCACACGTCCACCGTCGTGTTCTACGGATACGCGCCGGCACTGGGCTTCTGGCTTGCAACCTACTGCGGCCTCCGTGACGTCCACGTCCTCGACATCGGTCGGCAGCGATGGCAGGCCGATGGCCGGCCGTGGACCTCCCAGCCGCCGACGCGGTCGCCGAGCACGTTCGGCATCGACACGCTCGCGGTCGAGATGCGAGCGACCCGACGCTCGATCATCGACGGCATCGCACGCGCCGACACCACCATCCTCGACGTCCGCAGTGACCTCGAATTCGCCGGCGAACGATTCTGGCCATCCGGCGGCATCCCCGACGGAGGCCGAGTGGGTCACATCCCCACCGCCGTGCACCTCCCGGCGACCGAGCTGACCGGACCCGACGGGGCGTTCCTTCCCGCCGCGGAGCTCGCCGAGATCCTCTCACACGAGACCCTCACGCCCGACGGCACCGTCATCACCTACTGCACGGTCGGCGCTCGCGCCGCGACGGTCTGGTTCGCCCTGACCCAGATCCTCGGCTTCCCCGACGTCAAGGTCTACGACGGATCCTGGACCGAGTGGGGCATGACAGCCGAAACCCCGATCGCTCTCGACTGAACGCTCGATGTCATCCGAGAAGCTCCAGGTAGAGGCGCTCGGTGGGTTCGGACGGTTCGATCCCCAGTTCGTCCCTCAGCGTCACCCGCAGACGCTCGTAGACGCGCAGCGCCTCGGCGACGTTCCCCTCCGCCGCGTGAGCACGCATCAGGAGCCGGTGCCCGCTCTCACGCAACGGCGCGGATCCGACGAGGACACGACCAGCCTCTCGAGCGGCCGGGATCTCGGTCCCTCCGAGACCCAGGCCGGCCGTCCCGTAGGCCTCCAACGCCCGGATATGGAGCCCATCGAGACGTCGACGCACCTCGTCGATCCAGTCGGCGTCCTCGCCGGGGAGGAACCCGCGACGCGCAGTGAACAAGGCCCCTTGGGATGCAGCCCAGGCCTTCGCCCAGTCCTCCCGGACGAGGGCGGACTCCGCCCGATGGATCGCGTCCTCGGCGGCTTCGATGTCCACCCACGTCTCGCCCAGGACCAGCCGAACCGTTCCCCGGCCCTCGATCCGGGCCGGAGCCAACGCCCGACGAAGCCGCGACAACACGACATTGAGGGCGGCTTCCGTATCGTCGGGCCCGCCCGTCGACCACAACGCTTCGATCAGCTCACTCCTGGGGATCATGCGATGCCGGTTCAGCACCAGATAGGCGAACGCCAGACGTCCCTGCCGTCCCGGCAGCGCCTTCTCCGCCCGCACGCCGGCGATCTCGACGACGATCGGGCCGCAGATCTGGATCCGTGTCGATGGCTGCAACGTATCGCCAACCTACCTGTGCCATGCTGGTGCCGGCAACGAAGCGACCGAGGAGCACACGATGGATCGGATCATCCGCTGCGAGTGCGGGTTCATCGCCAGAGGCGAGACCGACGAGGCGGTCATCGAAGCGATCCGCAGGCACATGAGCGAAGACCACCCGGCGCTGCTCGAGCAGGTCGACACCGAGGACCTACGCAGCTGGATCGAGGTGGAATGAGGCCGACGGGACGAACACGATGAGCCTCAGACCGGCGATGGTCGCCGCCATCCAGGCGACCCCGGTGTTCCTGGACCGTGACGCGACCGTGGAGCGGGTCATCTCCCTGACCAAGGAGGCCGCCGGAGGCGGCGCCGACCTGGTGGTCTTCCCCGAGGCCTTCGTCCCCGGCTACCCCGACTGGGTATGGCGCACGACCCCGTGGGCCGCGCCGTCGAGCGGCTTGTACGAACGGCTCTTGGATCAGTCCGTCACCGTCCCCGGACCCTCGGTCGATGTGATGGCCGCGGCAGCCGAGGACGCGGGCGTGTATCTGGCCGTCGGCATCGACGAACGCGACCCCGCCGGTTCGACCGTCTACAACTCGCTGCTCTATCTGGGTCCTGACGGCGAGATCCTCGGCGTCCACCGCAAGCTGATGCCCACCGGAGGCGAACGGCTCGTGTGGGGCCACGGCGACGGCTCTGGTCTGGTGTCGTTCGAGACCCCGTTCGGACGGGTCGGCGGCCTGATCTGCTGGGAGAACTACATGCCCCTCGCCCGGGTGGCCATGTACCGCCAGGGCATCGACATCTACCTCGCCCCCACATGGGACAACTCGGACGTGTGGGTGCCCACCCTCCAACACATCGCCAAGGAGGGTCGCTGCTACGTCGTGAGCACCAACTCGGTCCTCCGCGGAAGCGACGTACCCGAAGAACTCGGCGCCTCGAAGATCTACGGCGGCGACGAGGACTGGATGAGTCGCGGCAACGCCACGATCGTCGGACCCGACGGAACCATCCTGGCGGGCCCGGTGCGCGGCGACGAGACGATCCTCTATGCCGAGGTCGACCCTGCCAGGGTCTCGCGAGAGCGGATGCAGTTCGATGCGTGCGGGCACTACGCCCGCGACGACGTGTTCACGCTCACGGTTCGCGGCATGCCGACGACACCAAGAGAGGGCGGACCCGACACGAGCGCCGAGCCACCCGCCTGACCGTCGCCCACGGCGGCGGGAACCCGTGCCTGGACCACGTCACCGACCGGGACGCCGCATCAACGGCTTCACGAATCGACCGACGCCCCGAGGATCGGAGGCGATCGCGGCCAGCACTCCACCGGTCATCGCTCCGACGACGCCCGGCGCGGCCGCGTCCACGCCGGCCAGGTACAGGCCCCGCACGCCGGTTCGGGGCCCGAGAGACGGATCGACGAACCGGGCGGGCTCGGTTGCGAGTCCGTAGATCGAACCCCGGAACGCGGCCGTGAAATGGTGGGTCGACAGCGGCGTCGACAGCTCCCTGTACGCGACATGGGAGGCCAGCTTCGGGTACTCGTCGAGGTACTGGCCGAGCAGCTCCTCGGTGAGCCGAGCTTTGAACGCTTCATAGTCCTCGGGCCTCCGTCCCCAGCGGGTACCCAGCCACGGCTCGAACGGCTCCCAAGGAACGAAGGTGATGACCTCTCCGGTGTGACGGCGATCCGCTCCGGGATCGTGGAGGGGATCTTTGAGAGACGGGAAGCTGCAGAACAGGACGGGAGCCCGACCCGGTTCCCGGTCGGGAGCGACCTCCCACGAGGTCTCCTCCAGATCCCAGGTGCGGTAGTACCACTGGCAGAACCTCCGAGCGCCGAGCGACGCGATGTCGGCCCCGTCGAAACCGACGTACAACGAGACGTGAGCCGGTCCTGCCTCCCGGTAGGCGTCGGGACCGGCGCCCGGAAGGTCGCCCCCGAGCATCGCTGTGGTCGGCATCGCCCCGGCCGCGGCGACGACCTTGGCGGCGGGGATCTGGGCGCCGTCGTCGAGGACGACCCCGACGACGGCGCCCCGGCGGGTCAGGATCTCGGCCACCGGGCGCCGGACCGCCGTCCATCCTCCCGCGTCGGCGACCGTCTGCAACAGTGCCTCGGCGATGCTCGACGCGCCTCCTGCCGGATACCAGGCGCCACGCAGGAAGTGGGCCACCATCAGGGCATGCATCGCGAACGACGAGCGACTGGGCGGCGCGCCGTAGTACCCCCATTGGGCAGCAAGGACGGCACGGAGCTGCGGGTCGGCCGTCACCGACCCGAGCACCTCGGCGGTCGTCGCGGCCAGGAACGGCTCCGCACCGGCCGTGGCTTTCCGCCGTCCCCCGGGGGCCAGGTAGCCGGGGACCGCTCGCATCTGCAGGTAGCGGGCGGTGGCACGAGCCGCCCGCCGGACCATGTCGAGATAGTCGTCGATCCCTCGCCGCTCGGCGGGGAAGACCTCGACCAGGGTGTCCCGGAACGCTTCCGGTGAGCTCGGGAACGCGATCGTGAACCCGCCGGGGAAATGGAACTCGTCGTAGACGTCCCCGACGGGTTCCCAAACGAGCCGGTCCGCGGTCAGCTCCCGCAGGAGCCGACCGGAGAAGCTGCGTTCGGACATCTCCCCCACGATGTGCACGCCGACGTCCCAGGTGTAGCCGGGCCGTTTGAAGGTCTGGGTGAACCCGCCGGGGATGGCGTGCCGCTCGAGAACCAGCACCCGGCGCCCGGTCCTGGCCAGCAGTGCGGCGGCGGTCATACCGCCCATACCCGAGCCGACGACCACGGCGTCCCATGGTCCGTCGGGGATGTCGTGGCTCCACGGGCGGGCGTTCCGCATGTCGGTCCCTCGGTCGCCGGTGCCGGCACCCTACCCGCCCACCGGCGGGCAGCGGCGCAGATCGAGCCTCTACGCTGCGGTCGATGGTCGTCCCAACCGCCGCCCGCACCGACCCTCCGGGGATCCTGCGCTGGCTCCGGCCGTCCAGCGACGCCGGGTTGCTCGTCCTGGCGCTGATGGTCGGCGCCGGCGCCGGCGCCGGCGCCGCGATCCTCATCTGGGCCATCGAACTGGTCGACGCCGCGGCCCGGCGGGTAGCCCATCTGCCGATCGAGGAAGCCTGGATGCTGGCGACGGTCCCCGCCGGCATGTTCGTCGCCTGGGTGCTCACGAGCCGGTTCGCTCCGGAGGTGGCCGGCCACGGCGTTCCGCAGATCATCGCCGCGCTCACCGTCCGTGGGGGGCGCATCCGTCGGCGCGTGGCGCCGCTCAAGACCGTGGCAACGGCATTGACGATCGGCGCCGGCGGGTCGGCGGGACGGGAGGGCTCGATCGCCCAGATCGGCGCCGGGATCGGGTCCATGCTCGCCCAGGCGACCAAGCTGTCGGAGCCCGAGATGCGGGCCCTCGTCGCCGCCGGCGCCGGCGCCGGCATCGCCGCGACGTTCAACGCCCCCATCGCCGGGATGTTCTTCGCCATGGAGGTGATCCTCCGTGACCTCTCCATCCGTTACCTGCACACGGTCGTCGTCGCGGCCGTGGCCGGCGCGGTCGTCTCGCATACGCTCATCGGCGACGAGCTCACCTTCCGGGTCGAGGCCTACGCGCTCGAGGATCCCTGGCAGCTCGTGCTCTACGCGATCCTCGGTCTCGTCGCGACCGGACTGGCGATCGTGTTCATCGAATCCCTCGAGGGGGCGGCGGTCCGGTTCCCGCAGGTCGCCGGGTGGAAACGACCGATCCTCTTCGGTCTGGTCGTCGGCGCCATCGGCCTGGAGCTCCCGAAGGTGCTCGGCACAGGCCAGCCGTTCATCGAGGAGGTCCTGCAAGGCGACGCCGCCATCGCCTGGTGGCTGTTCGCTCTTCTCGCCCTCGCCAAGATCGTCGCCACGTCCGCGACCCTCGGCGGCAAAGGCGCAGGAGGCATCTTCATGCCGAGCTTGTTCATCGGAGCGATGGCCGGCGCCTCCTTCGCCGAGTTGTCGTCCGTCGTGTGGACACAGTCCTCCCTCCAGGCCGGTGCCTTCGCCCTCGTCGGGATGGCCGCCGTCTTCTCCGGGGTGGCCCGCGCCCCGTTGACCTCGATCCTCATCGTCTTCGAGGTGACGGGCGACTATGGCCTCGTGATGCCCCTCATGTTGACGGTGGCGATCTCGACCTTCCTCGCCAACAAGCTGCACCCCGAGAGTGCCTACACGGCCCCGCTCCTGAGGATGGGCATCCACACGGGCCCGGCCGCCCACGTCGATCTCCTCGACACCGTGCGAGTCCGCGACCTCGGCCTGGGCACGCCGGTGACGATCCCTCCCGATGCCACCTTGGGCGAGGTCCGCGGGATCCTGCAGCGGCGTCGGCTCCACGGCGCCCCGGTGGTCGACGCCAAGGGCCGACTGCTGGGGATCATCGCCGAATCGGACATCCTGCGGGCAGGCGGACCGTCCGATCAGGTCCGTGCCCGCGATGCGATGACCCCGAACCCGGCCACGGTGACCGAGGACATGCCGATCTCGGAGGTCCTGGAGCGCATGGCGGTCCTCGGTGTCGGACGGCTCCCCGTCGTCGCCGGCGACGATCCCGAACGCCTGCTCGGCGTGTTCCGCCGTGAAGACGCGATCAACGCCTATCACCTGGCCCTCGGGCACGCGGCCCGCCAAGACCGTATGCCCGAACGGGTCCGGGCGCGTCGGTCCGATACGACCGGGTTCTTCGAGATCGAGATCGGCGCCGACTCCCCGATCGCAGGGCGACGCATCAAGGAGGTGCCGTGGCCGGAAGGGTGTCTCGTCGTGTCGATCCACCGCGGCAACCGGGTCCTGGTCGCCTCCGGCGACGAGGTGCTGCACCCCGGAGACGCCCTCACCATCTTCGGCGACGAAGCCGCGCACCGCCGCCTCGCCGAACGCCTCCGCCCCTGATCCGGAAGAGGGAGTCCACATCCCAGGGTTCACCACACCCCAAAAGGGGGCTCCCCAACCCAGGGTTCACCACACCCCAAAAGGGGGCTCCCCAACCCAGGGTTCACCACACCCCAAAAGGGGGGTCACCAACCCAGGGTTCACCACACCCCTGAAGGGGGGTCACCAACCCAGGGTTCGGGAGGTCGGGTGCCTACGATGCGGCGATGGACTGGCTCAACCAGACGTTCGACACCACCAACCTGCTGGGAAGAGCCGTCGTCTCGCTGCTGGTGGTCGCCGGCCTCTACGTCGCACGCCGGGCCGCCGCCCGCTGGTACGTCAGGACCGTCGCCGACCCGGACAAGCAGTACCGGGCACGCAAGCTCATCGGCTACGTCTTCGGCGTCCTCACCGTCCTCGCCCTCGGATGGATCTGGTTCCCGTTCTTCGGCGACCTCGCCACCTTCCTCGGGATCCTGTCCGCCGGTCTCGCCGTCGCCCTCCGGGACCTGTTCACGAACCTCGCAGCGTGGGTGTACATCGTCTCGCAGCAGCCCTTCGTCGTCGGCGATCGGGTGGAGATCGCCGGCAACGCCGGGGACGTCGTCGACATCCGCGGCCTGCGCTTCACCCTCCGCGAGATCGGCAACTGGGTGGATGCCGACCAACCGACCGGACGCCTCGTCCACATCCCGAACGGTTTCGTCTTCTCCAACCCGATGGCGAACTACACCAGGGACGTCCCCTTCGTGTGGCACGAGGTCGAAGTCCTCGTCACCTTCGAATCGGACTGGCGCGCCGCCGAACGGCACCTCCTGGACGCCCTCGCCGGCCAGGCCATCCCCGACGACGACGTCTCGACCGCGACCTCGCGGGCCAGCGCGAGACTCGACTATCCGATCGACTACGGCGACACCACCACCGGCACGTACCTCGCCGCGCGGGAGTCGGGGGTGGCGATCACCGGGCGGGTCCTCGTCGAGGCCCGCCGGCGCCGCCGAGCCAACGACGGCATCTGGCGCACGCTCCTCGACGCCTTCGCCGACGACCCGACGGTCGAACTCGCCTACCCGACCGTCCGGAACGTCATCCACGACCCGATCACGGTCGAACGCCCCGACGGGTGAACCGGGTCCTCTCCCGCGTCCGCGCTCGGCCACGGCACGACGATGCGTCGAGTCGGCGCCCCGGTCTTCGCCGTCGTCCCGCTCCCGCCCGGACGATCCGTTCCGGACGCGCCGGGAGATGCGAGTCGGCCGGGACCACCGCATGGTCGACACCCGACGACCCTGGCATCATGGGTCGATGGAACGAGTCGATGCCATCGTCGTCGGCGCCGGGATCGCCGGAGCGTCGGCCGCGTACGCCCTCGCCGAGCATCTGTCGGTCGCCCTCGTCGAACGCGAGGCGATCGCCGGCTACCACACCACCGGTCGATCGGCTGCCCTGTACACCGAGAGCTACGAGAAGGGGCCCGTCCAGCTCCTCACCCTCGCCTCCTCCGGGTTCCTGCGTCGACCCCCCGACGGGTTCACGACCGAGCCGCTGCTCTCCCCACTCCCGGTCCTGTACGTCGCCACCGAGGCGCAACGAGCCACCCTCGACCGGATCGTCACCGACGTCGCGGGACGCACCGAGCTCCGCTCCGTCGAAGGCGACGAACTCGCCACGCTGTGTCCCGCCCTCCGACGGGACCGGATCGTCGCCGGCCTCCTCGAGCCCGCTGCCCACGAGATCGACGTCCATGCGCTCCACCAGGGGTTCCTCCGCGGAGCCCGCCGACGCGGGGCGACGATCTGGCTCGATGCCCCCGTCGTCGCCATCGGCCGCACCTCCGGGCGATGGCACGTCCGGGCCGGGGAACGCTCCTTCGCCGCCGAGGTGATCGTCGACGCCGCCGGCGCCTGGGCCGACGAGGTCGCCGCCATGGCGGGGGTCACGCCGATCGGTCTCACCCCGATGCGGAGAACCGCCTTCACGTTCGACCCCGAAGGGCACGACCTCACGGGATGGCCGATCGTGGTCGACGCCGACGAGCGCTTCTACTTCAAACCCGAGGTCGGCCAACTGATGGGCAGCCTGGCCGAGGAGACCCCCATCGAGCCCTGCGACGTGCGTCCCGAAGAGATCGACGTGGCCCTCGCGATCGAGCGGATCACCCGAGCCACGGACTTCGAGATCCGCACCGTCCGACGCACCTGGGCGGGACTCCGCACCTTCGCACCCGATCGGCTGCCCGTCGTCGGCGCCGAGCCGTCCGTCGCCGGGTTCTTCTGGCTCGCAGGCCAGGGCGGCTACGGCATCATGACCTCTCCGGCGATGGCCCAGCTCACCGCTGCCCTCGTCGCCGACCACGAACTCCCCCCCGAGTTGGCGGAAGTTCGGGCGGCCGTTTCCCCGTCACGGCTCCGATGAACCGCCGACCCGAGTCCGCCGTCGGGGCCGTCGTCGTCGACGACCGAGGGAGGATCCTCCTGGTTCGGCGGGGACGAGGCGCGTACGCGGGACGCTGGGCGGTCCCCGGGGGACGACAACGGCTGGGAGAGACGATGCAGGAAGCGGCCCGGCGGGAAGTCGCCGAAGAGACCGGCCTCGAGGTGGAGGTGGGGCCGCCGATCTGGGTCGGGGACATCATCGACCCGACCCATCCTCCCCGCTGGCACTATGCGGTGGTGGACTTCCTCGCCCGTCCGCTCTCGGGTGAGCTGTCGGCAGGCGACGACGCCGACGACGTCCGGTGGGTGGGCCTCGACGACATCGCCGACTACGAGCTGACTCCCACCATGTACGACCTCATCGACGTGCTTCTCAACAGACCGCCCGCACCGTCGGGTACGGATTGACGTAGCCACCGCCGATCGGTCCCATCCCCAGATGCAGGACGTAGCCGGTGGCGTTGCCGGTGTTGCCGACGTACCCGATGACCTGGCCCTTCTTGACCCGATCGCCGTTGCTCAACCCCGACGCCCACCGACTCAAGTGGGCGTAGTAGTAGAAGATCCCGTTGTCGCCGTAGACGTAGACCTGACGTCCGCCGAGGTAGTGGGTGTTGATGCGCACCGTGCCCGAGTACATCGCCACCAGCGGGGTGCCCTTGGCCGCGGCCATGTCGGTGCCCTTGTGGGTACGCCCGCCCGAACGGGGCGCTCCCCAGGTGTCGGTGAACCACGTGGGGCCGGCCACCGGACAGACGACGCCCTTGGTCGTCGACGAGGGCAGCCCCGCGGCGGCGCCGTTGCGGCGTGCCGCGGCCGCCGCCGCGGCACGGCGTTGCGCCTCGCGCCATCGGGCGTACACGTCGCGGTACTTGCTGTTCGCCTTGTTGAAGACGGCCTCGGCCTGGGCCTGGGCCTCGGCGAGCTCGTCGACGACCGCGGCCTGTTCCTCCTCCAGGGCCCGGATCTCGACCTGCCGCTCCTCCAGATCCACCGTGAGCCGCTCCATCTCCCTGCTCACGGCCGCCAGCCGGTCCAGGGACACCAGGTCGTAGCTCGTCGCCTTGTCGATCAACAGCTGGCTGGTGAGCAGATCCTGGATCGATCCGGCCTCGAATGCAGCCGACAGGAGGTTCCCGCCGCCGCTCATGTACGCCTCGACCACGAGATCCTGCGCCTCCGCCTCGAGCCCGTCGACCGTGTCGCGGTAGTCGACGATCCGCGACTCGAGGCGCTCCACCCGCCGGTGCAGGTCATACAGCTGGTCGGCGATCTCTTCCAGCTTGGCGATGGCCGACCCCACACGCTCGTTGGCTTCCACCAACTCGGCGTAGGCTCGCTCCTTCTCCTCCCGCGCCTTGTTGACGTCCGACTTGGACTGAGCCGATGCCTCGATCGGCACGACCGTCAGGAGCGCCACCGCGACGAACGGGGACAGCCTTCGGAGGACGGATCGCCAGCGCATCGACGCGAGGCTAGTGACCGCTGGTGGTAAGGGACCAGTCGGGCGATACTGGCGGCCATGGTCGAACCCGACCCGGAGTTCATCTCGGCCCGGACGATGATCCTGCCCCTCGCCGACGGCGGCCGCATCCTGGTGCGACCGATCGTGCCGTCGGACCGCGCCGAGCTGGCCGAGGCGGTGACGAAGCTGTCGCCTCGCTCCCGCCGTCTCCGGTTCTTCCAAGGCAAGGACGAGCTGACCGCCGAGGAGCTGCGCTACCTCACCGACATCGACTACCGCGACCATTTCGCCTGGGTCGCCCGCGATCCCGACGCCGACGGCCAGCCCGGCGTGGGGGTCGCCAGGTACGTTCGTCTCGCCGGAGACGAGAACGTGGCCGAACCGGCAGTGACCGTCCTCGACGAGTACCAGCACCGCGGCATCGGGAGCCTCCTGTTCGGGCTCCTGGCCGCGACGGCGGTCGACAACGGGATCCGTCGCTTCCGCGGCTACGTGCTGGACGACAACCTCACCGTGCTCGAAGGCCTCGACGCCGACATCCGCCACGAGGAACCAGGGGTCGCGACGGTCGACATCCCCCTGCCACTCGACGCGGACCGCTACCCGTCCGACACGTTGCGGCGCCTCTTGAAGGGCGTCGCAAGCGGGCACATCACGCCGGTGTTCCCCCCCGAGCCGTGACGGTCACCGCACCGTGAAAGCCAGCTTGACGGTCGCCTTGTACTGGGAGATCTGCCCATCGTGGACCCGCCCCGACAGGTGGGTCACCTCGACTCCGGTGATGCCCCGGACGCTCTCGGAGGCCTTGGCGACAGCCCGTTCGACGGCGTCCTCGAAGCTCTCGGTCGAGATCCCGATGACCTCGATGACCTTGATGGCGCCCCGTTCGATGTAGTCCGTCACGATCCACCTCCTCGACCGCATCGTAGCGGGCGAGCCCACCGGGAGCCTGTCCGCCGGGGGACGCCTAGCCTGCAGGTATGAGCCGCGAACTCAGTTTCGCCACCCGTCGCCGGAACGTCTCGCGCGTGGGGGCGGGGGTCGCGGCGCTGTCGTACCCCACGGCTCTGGTGGTCATGACCCTCGCCACCGGGTTCCGCCGGCTCGGTGATCTCACCGACCTGGCGGCCAGCTTCCTCGCCTCGCTGCTGTTCCTGATCGCCGCACCGACGGCGTGGGTGTTCTCGTTCGAGTTCATCGACGTGTCCCGGTTCACGGTCCTCGCCGTCGGCATCCTCACGTCGTATCCCCTCTGGTACCTCCTCGGTGCCCGCCTCGCCGTGGATGTCGACCATTGGGCCGTGTGGGTCCGACGCTACGCCGCGGCGTGCGTCGCGTGGACGACGTCGGTCCTGGTGGTCGTCGCCCTGTTGGCCCAGATCCTGGACTGACGAGCTAGGTTGCGGCCGATGGACCTCTACGAAGCCCTGTACACCACCCGGGCGATGCGTCGCGTCCACCCCGATCCCGTCCCGGCGGAGGTCGTCGCGCTGATGCTCGACGCCGCCGTCCGTGCTCCGTCGGGAGGCAACACCCAGAACTGGCGCTGGCTCACCGTCACCGACGAGGCGACCCGTCGCCGGCTCGGCGAGCTCTACCGCCAGGCGTGGGACGAACTCAACGCCACGATCTACGCCGGCCGCCGCGAAGCGGCCCAAGCCACCGGCGACGAGACGACGGTGCGGATCATGCGGTCGTCGCAGTGGCTGGCCGACCATTTCGCCGAGGTGCCGCTCGTGATCTTGCCGTATCATCGCAACGACCCGTCCGGTGCGTCGATCTACCCGGCGGTGTGGAACCTGATGCTCGCCGCCCGCGGTCAGGGCGTCGGAACCACCCTGACGACGATCCTCGGGATCTTCCGGCCCGACGAGGTCGCCGAGCTCCTCGGCGTCCCGACCGACAAGGGCTGGACCAACGCGGCCGCGGTCACGTGTGGCTATCCCAAGGGCCGGTGGGGCGTCGCCGCCCGCCCTCCCGCCCACGAGGTCACCTACGCCGAGCGGTGGGGCGAGCCTCCCGCCTGGCGGATCGACGAACCGCTCTGGCCCGACCATCTGCCCGCCCCCTGACCCTCGACCGGGACGGTCAGAACAGCCGGGGACGGAACAGCTCGTCGTGCCGACGGATCGCGTAGCGGTCGGTCATGCCGGCAACGTAGTCGAGGACACGGGTCAGGACGTCGGCGTCGTCGTGCCGGTAGGTCTCGGGGATCTCGTCGGCATGGTCGAGGTAGTACCCGACGAGATCTCGGATGACCTCCCTCGCCCTCCTCCGTTGAGGCGCGGCCTCCGCGCGCAGGTACACGTGCTCGAACATGAAGCTCCGCAGGTCGTTCATCACCGCCAACAGCGCCGGATCCATCTCGATCCGTCCCGTGGCGACGGATCCTTCGACGACGGCGGCGACCATCGAAGCCACCCAGTCGCGGCCCGGTTCGCCGAACACGTCGATCGCCTCGGCAGGGAACCGATCCCGGGTCAACACCCCGGCCCGTATGGCGTCGAGTGCGTCGTGCGCCAGATAGGCGATCCGATCCGCGTAGCGGACGACGTGCCCTTCGGGTGTCGCCGGGGGTCGTTCGATCTTCCACGAGTGCGCCCGGATGCCGTCCAGGACCTCCCACGTCAGGTTCGCCGGTTCGAGGATCTCGAAGATGCGGACGCTCTGGGCCGAATGGAGCCACTCCCCGTCGACGAACTCCGACAACGCATCCTCGCCGGTGTGCCCGAAGGGGGAATGCCCGACATCGTGGCCGAGAGCGATGGCCTCGGTCAGGGTCTCGTTGAGCGACAGGAACCTGGCGATCGAACCGCCGATCTGGGTCACCTGGAGGGTGTGGGTGAGGCGGGTGACGTAGTGGTCGCCCTCGGGATTCATGAAGACCTGGGTCTTGTGTTTCAGGCGACGGAAGGCCTTGGAATGCAAGATGCGGTCCCGGTCCCGCTCGAACGCCGTCCGCCAGTCGTCGGGCGCCTCGGGCCGGGACCGTCCACGGCTGTCGACCGACAGGGTCGCCGCCGGAGCGAGGACCTCCCGTTCGATCCGTTCGGCATCGACCCGACGTCGGAGCCGGAAGGGCTCACGCATCAGACGAAGCGCTCCCTGAGCCTCGAGCTGAGATAGTCCATGGACGCCACGACGATGGCGATGGCGAGCATCTGGGCGGCCGCCTGCCGGTACTGGAGCAGGTTGATGTTCTGCTGGAGCAGGAAGCCGATGCCACCGCCACCGGCGAACCCGATGATCGTCGACATGCGGACGTTGATGTCCCACCGGTACATCGTGAACGAGATGTACGGCGGAACGATCTGAGGAACGACGGCGTACACGATGGTCTGCATCCGGGTCGCACCGGTGGCCCGGATCGCCTCCAAGGGTCCCGACGAGATCGACTCGACCTGCTCGGAGTAGAGCTTCGCCAGCGCCGCGGTCGTGTGGAGCGCCAGAGCGAGAGACCCGGCGAACGGGCCGATCCCGACCCAGACGACGAAGACGATGACCATGACCAGCGGTTCGATCGAGCGGAGGGCGTTGAACACCGTTCTGGCGATGTAGTAGATCACGATCCCGGTGCCGACCGACTCGTTCTTCAGCGCCCGGAACGCCAGGTACAGGCCGTAGAGCGCCCCGACGGCAGCCGGCACGTAGACGGTCGCGACCGGATTGCCGAACTGCCCGAACCATTCGACGACCGCACCGACGAAGACCGCCACCGTGGCGCCGGCGGCGGCGGCGATCGGGAACTCGAGGATCTTCACCGACGAACGCGGCAGCTTGGTGCGGATCAGGTACCCCGATCGCGACCCGAGCTGGGCGATGATGCCGGCACCGACGAGAGCCGCCATCGGGGTGGTGATCGTCTGGACGATCTCGCCCATCGTGAACAGGAAGTTGCCGATGAAGCCGACGGCTCGAGTCGTGGCCGTCCCGACGATCATCAGCAGATCGGCCGACAGGTACTGGGCGACGAAGAACCCGACGGCGGCGAGGAACATGACCGTCGGTCGGGCGACCCGATCGACGATCGTTCGCGTGGCCTCCTCGTCGACGTCGACGGCCCAGATCGCGCCCCTCCAGATCGCCAGCAGGACGCCGACGAGCGCGGCGACATCGAGCACCCAGTTGCCCTCCACCAGGAGGGCAACTTGTCTCGCCCACCTCGCGATCTGCACTCCCAGGACGAGCCCGACCGGGATGCCGAGGATGGCCAGACCCAGGTTGATCAGCGGCACCTTCACATCGCGCATCAGGTTGCGGGCGGCGATGAAGCTCAACGGTACGGCGAGCATCGTGCCGACCGTCGTGGCGAGGAACGCCAGCATCACGGTCTCGACGATCCGGTCCCAGGTGTTGATGGCGTTGTCCGACAGGCGTGGGGAAAGTTCGATCGTGTCGCCGAGCTTGACGCTCTTGTACTGCTTGCCGTCTTCGCCGTCGAAGAAGATCAAGGTCAGGTTGCGCAGAGCGCTTCCGGGGGGTCCGGCGACCTCGACCTGCGGGGATGCGCCGAAGGCCAGCTCGTTGATGAACACCCTGGATCGGATCGCTTCGGGGAACGGTTCCTGCCCGGCGTTGAGCTCACCGAAGCTGGCCGCAGCGGGACCGACCCAGGCGAAGTCCTCAGGGACGGCGCCTCGTCCCGTGCGTTGGACGGACTCTCCCTCTCCGACGGCGAACGGATCGACGCCGATGTCGGTGCTGGCCAGACCGGCGGTTGATCCCGATCGGGCCTCGAACGCGCCACCCCAGCTCAGCAACTCGATCGGGTTGCCGTTCTCGTCGATCAACGCGACACCCCCAGGGTCGCGGATCGTGAACTCCGGCAGCGGCAACGGCGAGGCCGACAGGGGCTGATCCGACGCCGGGAGGGCGGACGGGTCGCGGACTCCGTTCAGGTTCGTGTCGGTCCAGACCTCCACCCGGTTGCTCCACGACCCGATCGGGATCGACGTGACGGCCCGGACGAACTGCGGGTTGTCGGAGGTGCGTTCGGGCACCTCGAAGCTGAACGTGAAGGTTCCTTCGGCGGACGTCTGGATCCGGTCGAGCGGCAAGGTCACGTCGAACTCCGAGTCCGGCACGAACTTCAACGAGACCTCGACGTCGGCGCGGAAGCCCGAGCCGAGGACGGTCACGAGGTCGCCGGGGGAGGCGCACGACGGTTCCACCGTCAGCGTCGGGCCGGTACCCGGGCCGGAGGACGCCGGCAACTCCACCGACGGGTTGCACGGCACGAGGATCGGAGCCTCGACGATGAGATCCTCCTGGTCGTAGTGGATCAGGTCGGGGCGTGCCAGCGCCCGGAGGATCTTGTAGAGCTGTTCCCGGCGGGTCTCGGACTGGAGCTGGTCGAGCGACACGTCGGTCGTCTGGAACGCGATCGCGTAGAGCACGAAGGCGGCGACGATGGCCAAGGCGATCGTCAGCGACCGCCTCCATCCGCGCTTCTTCTTCCCCGGAGGCCCGGCGGGCACGCGATCGTCAGCCAACGCGCTCGGCCTCCTTGCCGTAGATCTCCTTGAACTTGGCGTCGTCGATCTCCTCGGGGGTGCCTTCGAAGACCAAGACTCCCTCGTTGAGCGCGATCACCCGGTCGGCGTACCGGTGGACGAGGTCGAGGTGATGCAACGAGCAGATGACCGCCGTTCCCTCCTCCTTGTTGATGATCTCGAGGTACCGCATGATCGAATGAGCCAAGACGGGATCGAGCGAAGCGACCGGCTCGTCGGCGAGGACGAGCTTCGGGTCCTGCATGAGCGCCCTGGCCACACCCACCCGCTGCTGCTGGCCGCCGCTGAGTTCGTCGGCTCGGTTGTGGGCCTTGTCGGCGAGGCCGACCCGGTTGAGCTGCTCGTACGCCTTGGCGACGTCCTCGGCGGGGAACCGGTTGATAAGACTGAGGATCGGGTTCACGTATCCGAGGCGACCGGCGAGGACGTTGGTGATCACCTTGGACCGGTTCACCAGGTTGAAATGCTGGAAGATCATGCCGATACGACGGCGGATCTTCCGCAGATCCTCCTGGGAGGCCGAGGTCACATCGATCCCGTCCCACACGACGGTGCCCTCGGTCGGCTCGATGAGCCGGTTGATGCATCGCAAGAGGGTCGACTTGCCCGAACCGCTCAACCCGATGACGGCAAGGAACTCGTTGTCGGCGACGTCGAACGAGACCCCGTCGAGAGCCCTCGTCCCGTCGTCGTACACCTTGACGAGATCGCGTACCTCCAGCATCGGCGCCATTGTCGCCGCTCGCAACGTGCAATGCGATTCGGACGCGATCCGGGCGGGGCCGAAGCCCCGCCCGGATCCGGTGAGTGTGGCGTCGGGACCTAGAGATCCTCGACGCTGATGCCCAGCTTCTGCACCAGGCCACGGATGAAGTCGAACTCGGGATCGGAGGCCGGGGCCACGCCGCTCCACGAGTAGGCGTCGAAGGCGGTGGAGAACCCGTCGGGATCGTTCTGCGAGAACGCCACGATGGCGTTGACGATCTCGGTCCGCAGATCCGCGGGGAACTCGGGCCCGAAGGACAAGGTGTCGTTCGGGATCGGCTCCGACAGCGCGAAGATCTTCACCTTCTGGATGACGTCGGGGGCTTCCTCGCGGATGTTCCGCCTGGCGTCCTTGGGGATCCACCCGTCACAATCGATGTTCTTGCCGTCGTCGGTCACCTTGCACTTGGCGATCTTGTCGGCCGGAACGTCGGCGGTCGCCAACGTGCCATCCCACAGGACGTTGCCTTCCGGATCGACGGCCGGGCTGAAGAACACCGTGCCGAAATCGGCCTCGCCGTTGTAGACCGCCCGAACGGTGGCCGAGTGGCCTCCCGCTTCGAAGGACTCCCCAGGCTCGATGCCCATGTCGGCGAACATGCCGGAAGGAACGAGGAAGCCAGAGGTGGAGCCGGCATCCGGGTAGGCCCACTTGCGGCCGGCCACGTCCTCGAGGGTCTCGATGTCGCTGTCCCGCGGGGCGATGAACTCGGTCCAGTACTCGGTGTATCCGAACCGCTTCGCCTTCAGCGAGACGTCGACGCCACACAGCTCATTGGCGAGCACGTACGCCTGGGCGGGAATGAAGCCCATCGTGTCCGCCGGAGAGGCGCACATCTCGTTGATCGTCGCCGCATAGGAAGTCGGGACGACGACCTCGAACGTGAGGCCGGTGGCCTCCTCGAGGTTGGCTTTCAGGACCTCGCCACCGGCGACGATCTCCTCCGCACTGACGGAGGGCACGAACAGCACCTTGATGGGATGGTCGGGCGTGCCGATCTCCGGTGCCGGCTCGGTCGTCGTGGTCTGGGCTGCGGTCGTGGTGGTCTGGGCTGCGGTCGTGGTGGTGGCAGCCGGTGGGGCCGTCGTGGTCGTCCCGGCCCCGCTCGAGCATGCCGCCGCTACCAGCGCCAGCGCGACCAGTAGCGCGGGAAGATGGCTCTTCTTCATCTGGATCTGACTCCCTGTCCGAGTTCGGCGCGATCAGCGCCCTTTCCCGTCACCGGAAGGATACCGAGCGCCGACCGAAGGTACGAACCGACCCGGAGCGGATCAGCAGAAGCGACCCTCCACGAGGGAGACGAACTCGTCCCAATCGTGGATGTCGCGGACCCCGGCGATCGGGGCGTTCCATGGCCGTACGAAGCGGCACGTGACCGCCTCGGGTCGGTTGCGGTGGATGTCGAGGATCTGGTGGGGGGCGTCGTCGAGGTAGACGTCGCACGGCACGCGCCACTTGACGTCCGTCATGTGCACCTCCCGGGTCGGGATACGATGCTCGGCGATCCATGCGAACGTGTCGTGGACCGCCCACCGAGGCTTGGTGGTGATGATGACCACCTCGTGGTCGCGTGAGAGTCGCCCGAGCGCGTCGACGGCTCCCGGATAGGTCTCCAGGTTCCGGAAGATCGACGCATGGTCGCCCCCTTCGGCCCATCGCCAGAACCTCGACATGTCGTCGAAGTGGGTCAGGTCGGCTGCGGCGTCCCAGGTCGTCACCTGCTCGGACGACAAGGAAGCGCCGAACTCGGCGTTGTAGCGGTCCACCCAGCCCTTGTTGAAGTCGGCGACGACACCGTCGAGATCGATCCCCAGTCGCATGGCCCGAGAGGGTACCGCGCCTCGGGTGGGACGGGTCATCCCCCCTGGTTCAGGTTGCGACGGATGCGGAGCTCCTGGATGGTGTCCATCATCCCGTCCTCATGGCCACGCCATCCCTCCGACCGGGGATCCCCCTCGAACCACCCCCACACGACGAGGGCGACCCCGACCAGGACGGCGAATGCGGCGATCCCGAACACGACGACCATGTGCCGATCATATCGCACCCGGGTGGAAGGGCGACGACGGGCTATTCGGAGACGATCTCGCCGCCGAGCATGTCCGCGATCAGGTCCTCGGGGTCCTTGTCGGGGTCGCCGGACTCGAGGAGCTCGTCGCTGTCGGGTGCCCGGACCGGCTCCGCGCCCGACGTCCCCGCAGCCGGGTCCGACGTCCCGGGATCCGCGGATCGGAACCTCACGTCGATCCTTCCTCCGACCAGCCCCGAGGCGATGTCGACGATGTGGTCGGTGAGCTCACGATCGGCCTGCAGCTGCTCCAGATGGAAGTGGAGATGGGCAGGTACCTCGAGCACCACCGTCGTGCCGTCGACCGCGATCGGCGTCGCCACCTTCACCAAGGCGTGCCGTCGCGGTCCGACGTCGGCCCGGATGCGGCCGACGACGGCCGGCCAGATCGCTTCGAAGGCGTCGAGGGTGAGATCCCCCGGCGGCGGGGAGGGAACCGCCTCCGCGGTCGGCTCCGGAGCGGTGTCGGGTTCCGGCGGCGGGGATCCGGCCGCCGGAACGAAGGGGGCCTCCGCATCGGCCGGCTCGTTGGGCACGGCAGCGAGCGACGACACGGTCCCCCGCTCGGTTTCGGTCGCGACGTCCTGTTCGATCGCTCTGAGCCGCCGTTCGAGTCGGTCCAACCGAGCTGCGAGCGCGTCGGGCTGGGTCGTCAGCTCGGGGCGGACGAGCTTGAGGAGCGTGAGTTCCACCACGAGCCGTTCCTCCCGACCCTGGCGGAGATCGGCGAGCGCATCGGCGAAATGATCGATGGCTCGCAGCACGTCGGTCGACGACATCTCGTCGGCTCGTCGCTGCCAGAGAGCCATCGTCTCAGGCGACTCGTCGACGACCTCCTCGAGGTTGGGTGCGTACTGGGCGAGGAACACCCCTCGGAAGTAGGCGAGGGCGTCGGCCACGAACCGACGCAGGTCGGCGCCGCGAGATGCCAGACGGGAGACGATCTGGAGTGCTCCGGGAGCATCCTGGGAGACGATCGCCTCGGCCAGCGCGGCGAAGGTGTCGGCGTCCGCGAGTCCGAGGGCCTGGATCACCCCGTCGGCGGTGACGGTGCCGCTGCCGAGGGCGGCGACCTGTTCGAGGAGGCTCATCGCATCGCGTACCGATCCGCCGGCGTGAGCGGCGACGGCCGCCAGACCGGAATGGTCGACGTCGAAACCCTCCGAACCGGCGATCGACTCGAGATGGGCGACGAGCGTCTCGGACCCCACCGGATGGAAATCGAACCGCTGCGCCCGGCTGCGGATCGTGTCGAGCAACTTGTAGGGCTCGGTCGTGGCGAGGACGAAGACGACGTGCTCGGGAGGTTCTTCGAGGGTCTTCAACAGTGCGTTGCCCGCCGCCCGGGACAGCATGTGCGCCTCGTCGAGGATGTAGACCCGGCGAGCTCCCCCCGCCGCCGCGACGGTGCCCACGTTGACCCGGATCTCACGAACGTCCTCCACCTTGTTGTGAGAGGCGGCGTCGAGCTCGATCACGTCGAGCGCGGAGCCCTCCGTGATGGCGACACACGACGGACACCTGTTGCAGGGCTCTCCATCGGGACCGAGGTCGGCGCAGTTCAGTGCCTTGGCGAGGATCCTGGCGGTGGTGGTCTTGCCCGTGCCGCGGGGGCCGGTGAACAGGTACGCGTGGGCGATCTTCTCCTCGATCACCTCCTTGCGCAGCGTCCCGGTGACGTGATCCTGGCCGACGACCTCGTCGAACCGCTGCGGCCGGTACTTTCGGTAGAGCGCCTGGTACTGCATCGAAGCGGAGGGTACTCGGATGCACCGACACGGGTTCGGGTAGGTCGCGTGCCGAGCCGGAGTCAGCCACTACCCTTGCTCCCATGTCACAGATGCCAAAGGACATGCGCCAGCTCCTCCAACAGGCGCAGCAGATGCAGGCCCAGATCCAGCAGACCCAGGCCGAGTTGGCGCAGCGCACCTACGAGGCGAGCGCAGGCGGCGGCGCCGTCCGGGCGGTCGTCCGCGGCACCGGCGAGCTCGTGTCCGTCACGTTCGACCCGGCGGTCCTGGATCCCGATGACCCCGAGATGGCCGGCGACCTCGTGGTCGCGGCCGTCAACCAGGCCCTCGCCGCCGCCACCGAGGACGCCTCGTCATCGGTCGGCGGGCTCGCCGGCGGCCTCGACCTGGGTGGTCTCCTCGGCTGATGTTCGAACCGCCCGTTCAGCGGCTCATCGACGAGATGGCCCGGCTCCCGGGCATCGGACGCAAGAGCGCCCAACGGCTCGCCTTCCATCTGCTCAACGGGGAGGAAGCCGACGCCGTGCGGCTCGCCGACGCGATCGTCGAGATGCGGCGCAACGTGCGAGCGTGTCGCCGTTGCTTCAACGTGACCGCCGAGGAGGAATGCTCGATCTGCCGCGACCCGCGTCGCGACCCTGGGGTCCTCTGCGTCGTCGAACGCGCCCAGGACATCCCGGTCCTCGAACGCACGCGGGAGTTCTCGGGCCGCTACCACGTCCTCGGGGGCGCCATCAGCCCCATCGAGGGGATCGGACCCGCTCAACTCCATATCGCCGCCCTCGAAGCCCGGGTCATCGACGAAGGGATCACGGAGGTGATCGTCGCCACCAACCCGACCATGGAGGGCGACACGACCGCGATCTACCTCTCCCGCCTCCTCAAGCCCCACGGGGTCACGGTCACGCGCCTCGCCAGCGGCCTCCCGGTCGGGGGTGACCTCGACTACGCCGACGAGATCACCTTGATGCGGGCGCTGTCGGGCCGGAAGGAACTCTGAGGCCCCGGTGCGGGTCCTCCTCGTCGAGCCGTACCACGGAGGGTCGCACGGTGCATGGGCCGACGGGTACGCCGCCGCATCCCGCCACGAGGTCACCCTGATCACCCACCAGGCACGGTTCTGGAAATGGCGGATGCACGGAGCCCACCTGACCCTGGCACGGGAAGCGGAGGAGACCTTCGCCGACGGCCCGCCCGACGTCGTGGTGGCCTCCTCGATGATGGACGTCGCCGGGTTCGCCGGCGCCGCCCGCCGGGTGCTCGGCGATGCCCCGTTGGGCGTCTACTTCCATGAGAACCAGTTCACCTATCCACTCTCGCACCGGGACCGACCCGATCTCACCTATCCGATGATCAACTGGTCGGCGGCGGCCACGGCGGACGTGGTGGCCTTCAACTCCGAGTTCCATCGCCGCGACTTCCTCGACGGCGCCCGCCGGTTCCTCCGCCAGTTCCCCGACCATCGCCACGGACCGATGGTGACCGACGTCGAAGCCCGATCCGTGGTGCTCCCCGTGGGCGTCGACCTCGCCCGACTGAGAGGCCACCGGCCCCCGGAGGGAGGCTCGCCGCTGGTGCTGTGGAACCAACGCTGGGAGCACGACAAGGACCCCGACGCGTTCGTCCGGGCCGTGACGGGCCTCCGCGGGGATGGTCTGCGGTTCCGGCTCGCCGTCGCCGGCGAACGGTTCGTGTCGATCCCGACGGCGTTCGAGGAGCTGCCGCGAGCCTTCGGTGATGACCTCGTGTGGTTCGGCCGTGCACCCGAGGACGTCTACGTGGATCTCCTCCGTCGGACCGACATCGTGGTGTCCACCGCCCGCCACGAGTTCTTCGGGGTGGCCGTCGTCGAGGCGATCGCCGCCGGGGCGTTCCCGGTCCTTCCCGATCGGCTCGTCTATCCCGAACGGATCCCGGACGACCTCGCCGACGTGTGCCTCTACGACGACGAGGAGGGGCTCGTAGAGCGCCTACGGACGGCGATCGTCGATCCGGGCGTCCGCTCCCGTGCCGTGAGGCTTCCGGAGACGATGCGACGGTTCGACTGGAGTGTCGTGGCCCCCCGCTACGACGACCTGCTCGAACGGATCGGTCGCCGCCCGCCGCCGGCACACGCCGATGGACCGTCGTCGGGCTGCTAGAGGGCGGCGCCGACGTCCTTGAGCCATTCGACGCGGTGGATGGCGTCGATGTAGCGGACCGTCCCGGAGCCCGAACGCATCACCACCGAGTGGGTCCGAACGAGCTCGCCACTGAACCGGACCCCGTCGAGCAGGGTCCCCGACGTCACCCCCGTGGCGGCGAAGAACGTGTTGTCGGTGTCCACCAGGTCCCTCGTCGACAGGACCTGGTCGAGGTCGAGACCGTGTTCGAGGGCGAACCGGCGCTCCGACTCGTCGCGGGGCCACAGCTTGCACTGGATCTCCCCTCGCAGGGCCGCCATGGCGCACGCCGCGGTCACCGCCTCGGGTGACCCGCCGATGCCGAACAGGATGTCGATCCCCGAGTCCTGCTTCGCGGTGGAGATCACCCCCGAGATGTCCCCGTCGCCGATCAACGCGATCCGAGCGCCCGCCTCCCGAACCGCCTGCACGTACGGTTCGTTGCGGGGGCGATCCAAGATGATCGCCGTGACGTCGCCGATCTCCTTGTCCTTGGCCTTGGCGACCTGGCGCAGGTTGTGTGCCACCGGAGCCTCGATGTCGACGAGGCCCGCAGCCGCCTCCCCCACCGCGATCTTGTCCATGTACACCAGGCTGCCCGGAGCGTACATCGATCCTCGGTCGGCGACGGCGAGAACGGCCAACGCCCCCGGCATCCCGCGGGCGGTCAACCGGGTCCCGTCGACGGGATCGACCGCCACGTCGACGTACGGCGGTTTCCCGTTGCCGACGTGCTCCCCGTTGAACAGCATCGGCGCCTCGTCCTTCTCCCCTTCTCCGATCACGACGATGCCGTCCATGTCGACGGTCGCCAGCATCTTGCGCATGGCGTCGACGGCGGCCTGATCGACCGCGTTCTTGTCGCCCCGACCCTGCCATCGAGCCGCGGCCATCGCCGCCGCCTCGGTCACCCTGACCAGCTCCAGCGCCAGGTTGCGATCCGGCTTCTCGCCCATGTCCATTCCCCCTGTCGTCAGCCGACCCGAACGATCAGCGCGTCTCCCTGGCCACCACCGCCACACAGAGCGGCGCCTCCCAACCCCCCGCCGCGTTCGCGCAACGCGGCCACGAGCGTCACGACGAGACGGGCGCCGGTCGCCCCCAAAGGGTGCCCGAGCGCCACCGCACCGCCGCGCACGTTCACCCGCTCATGGGGCAGATCCAGCATCCGCGCCGACCACATCGCCACCGCCGCGAACGCCTCGTTGATCTCGACGAGATCCAGCGCCGCCACATCGACGCCGGCCCGCTTGGCGGCCAACCGGAGGGCCTCGGCGGGGCGTTCGTGCAGCGTGGCGTCGGGTCCGGCGACCTGGCCGTATCCGACGATCTCGGCGAGGATCGACATCCCTGCGGCCTCCGCCGCGGCTCGTTCGGCAACGACCACCGCGGCGGCACCGTCGGAGATCTGCGACGCGTTCCCTGCCGTGATCGTGCCGTCGGCAGAGAACGCGGGTCGGAGCCGCTGAAGCGATTCGACGGTCGTGTCGGGACGGACCCCCTCGTCGCGAGCGACCACCAACGGCTCCCCCTTGCGACGGGGCACCGTGACCGGAACGATCTCGTCGTCGACGACGCCGCTGTCCGCGGCTGCCGCGGCCCGTCGATGGCTCTCTGCAGACCAACGGTCCTGTTCCTCGCGGCCGATCCCGAGCTGGGCGTTCTTCCGATCCGAGGACTCTCCCATCAGACACGAATCGAACGCGCAGAACAGCCCGTCGTGGGTGAGTGAGTCCAGGAGCGTCGCATCGCCGTAACGAAGCCCGAGGCGGGCGCCCGGGAGCACGTAGGGAGCGTTCGTCATCGACTCCATGCCGCCGGCGACGACGAACGTGGACTCGCCGACGGCGATGTGCATGGCGGCGTCGGCGATCGCCGTCATGCCGCTCAGGCAGACCTTGTTGATCGTGGTCGACGGGACGGTCATCGGCACACCACCGGAGACGGCAGCCTGTCGCGACGTGATCTGGCCCTGCCCGGCTTGGATGACGTGACCGAACAGCACCTCGTCGACGTCTCCGCCGGCCAACCCGGCCCGTCCCAACGCTCCGCCGATGGCGACCCCACCGAGATCCATGGCCGTCAGCGGCGTGAACGCTCCTTGGAACCGCCCGATCGGCGTCCGGGCGATGGCGGTGATGACCGGGTTCTTCATGGCACCTCACGATCGACGACGCCCCCGATGCTACCGGCCGGCCTCGCGCGGGTGAGCGTCAGCTCTCCTCCGGCTCTTCGATGGCCCACGGTCGGGCGTCGTACACATGGGACGGCAGCGGGGCCTGCACCTCCCGCGGCCGCCACGACTCCACCCAGGCGCTCTGCCGCGGCGGGGTCGGGGGCTTGGCCATCGCCGCCGCCTCTTCGGCTTCGATGTGCACGATCGCCGCGGCGATGGCGGCGGCGACGTCGGGACCCGGATCGCCCGAGATCTTCATCCGTTGTCGACCTCCACCTCGACGAGTTCGATCAGGGTACCGGAGAACGAGGAGGGATGAACGAAGGCGATCCGATGCCCGCCGCCACCGATCCGCGGCTCGTCGTCGATCAAGCGCGCTCCGGTCACCCGAAGATGCTCCAACGCCGCCTCGATGTCGAACACGGCGAAGGCCACATGATGGAGCCCCTCCCCGTGCCGATCGAGGAACCGACCGACGGGCGTGTCGGGACCCAGCGGCGCGAGGAGCTGCAGATGGGAACCGCCGATCGCCAGCATCGCCTCTTCGACCCCCTGGTCGGCGACGACCTCCCGCCGCTGGACCGCGACGCCGTAGAGCTCACCGAACCGTCGCACGGCCTCATCGAGGTCGGCGACGGCGATGGCGACATGGTCGATGTTGTAGGGGAGCATCGGGTCAGGATAGGGAAGCCCACGGGGCCCCTACGCCCCGACGGACTCCTGATCGGCACCGACGTCGGCGTCCACCGACGCCGACCCGACGCGTCGAACCGTGAAGCAGAAGCGCGATCCCACCGGGAACCGAGCCTCATACCACAGCTCTCCACCCATCGCCCGCGCCAGCTTCCGGGCGATCGGTAGACCCAGGCCAACGCCCTGCTGGAGGCGGGCGTCACCCTTGGAGAGCTGCTCGAAGTGCTCGAAGATCCGTTCCGTCGCCTCCTTCGGCACGCCCTTGCCGTTGTCGTTGACGATGATCATGTACATGCCCTGGGGAGCGAGCTCCCCTTCGATGAGGATCTGGTCGCCACCGTACTTGCGGGCGTTCTCCACCAGGTTGCGGAGGATCTGCCGCAGTCGCACCGGGTCGGCGACGACGTCGACATCGCCGGGGAGCTCGATCGAGTACTCCTTCTCTCCCTTGAGGATGGTCTCGCAGACCTCCGCCGACACCTCGGCCACGTTGACCGCGCGAGGTTCCAGTCGGAGCTGACCAGCCTCGAGGCGCGGGATGACGAGGATGTCCTCGACGAGGTCGGCCAGGTGGTCGGTCTCGCGACGCATGATGGACAGGAACTCCTCGACCTCCTCGGGCGGCAGCGACCTCCAGCTCTCGCGAAGCGCCTCGGTGAACCCGGCGATCCCGGTCAAGGGCGTGCGGAGCTCGTGGCTGACCATCGAGACGAACTCGTTCTTCAACGCCACCGCCCGTCGTTCGGCCTCCAGGGCCTCCTGCTGGTGATCCTGCGCCCGCAACAGGGAACGGACGGCACCGTACAGGACCACGACGACGACCGTCGTGTAGATGCCGGCGACGACCACGTCGGTCCACAGCAGCGCCCCGGCGGTGCGTCCGGGGCCCGGGAGGAGCCCGTGAGGAGCGACCACCGTGACCACCAGCTGGGCTCCGGCTGCGTACAGCGCCACCAGCAGCGCCGACGTTCGAGGCAACAGCAGCAGCGCCGCCGTCAGGAAGTACAGGAACGACGCCACCTGCGAGGCGGGGGCGTTGCCCCACACCAGCAGGCCGCTCCATCCCAAGGTGACGTCGATCAGCAACGGAGGCAGCGCGCTGGAACCGTGGTGCCGTCGACGGAGGCCGTCGACGGCGATGATCGCAGACCCGATGAGCATGGGCGCGGCCATGTACCCGGTCCTCCACCAGACGACCGCGAAGGTCACCATCGCCGCCAACCCGGCAAGGGCGCGCATGGTGTTGAGCGCCGCGCCGAGCTCTTCGTAGCGGATCGGCGCCCGCCGGTACCCTCGTTCTGCCGGGATCATTCGGCCTCGCTCGCCTCGCAGCTTCCTCGTTCCTATCGGACGGCGACCCGCACCGGTGAAGGACCTTCTGGCCGTCGGAGCCGTCGTGTGGAGGCCGTCTCGGCGGCCCGTCACGCGGCGCGACGGGACCTGAGCTGGGCGACGACGTCGTCGGGGACGTTCAGGGTGCCTCTCCCTCGACCGACGAAGATCCCCGGCTTGCCCGCGCCGTGGAAATCCGAGCCTCCGGTGGCAACCAGGTCGAGCGCTCGAGCGAGCTCGGTGAGGGTCTCACGCAACGGGAGGGGATGCTCCGGGTACTCCACCTCGATCCCCCCCAAGCCGAGAGCGGCGAGTTCCTCGAACAGGCCCCGGTAGCTCTCCCGGTTGCCGTCGATCGTATAGGGATGAGCGACGACCGACACGGCACCCGAATCGCGGGCGAGCGAGATCGCCTCGGCCGCCGCCAGACGCGGACGCTCCTCGTAGGCGGCACCGCCGTCGTGGAGCAGGGCGGCGAAGACCGCCGACCGGTTCGGGAACAGGCCCCGCGCGACGAGGGCGTCGGCGATGTGGGGGCGCCCCACCGCCTCACCGCCGGCTTGGGCGAGCACATCGTCGATGGTGATGTCGTAGCCGAGGTCGCGCAGCTTGGCGACGATCCGTCGGTTCCGCACCGTCCGACCTTCCCGGAGCTCGGCGAGCCGGCCCTGAAGCGGGCCGGGTCCGGGTTCGAGGAAGTAGACCAGCAGGTGCAGCTTCCGGCCGGCGTGATCGACCGACAGCTCGACCCCCGGCACCAGCTCGATGCCCGAACGCTCCGCGGCGGCCCGAGCCTCACCCAGGCCCGAGAGGGTGTCGTGGTCCGTCAGCGCGACCGCCGACAGGCCGGCGTCCGCGGCGAGCTCGACGACCCGCGCCGGTGTCTCCGTCCCGTCCGATGCCGTCGAATGGGTGTGGAGGTCGACGGTCACTTCCCGAACAGGACGGTGAACGCCACCAGGATCGCTCCGAATACCAGAGCGAAGGTGGCGTAGCGCTTGATGATGGCGATCGCCTGGCGCTTGCGTTCTTCCTTGGCCCGCTCCGCCCGGCGCAGTTCGCGGTTCGCCCGCTGACGTTCTCGCTTCTCCGATGCCATGGTGCGAGGGTAGTCGCGCCGCGTCAGGGGCTCTGCTCGACGATCGCTGCTTCGACGTACGGCGTCTGGAGGGGCGTCGACGCCACCGGATCCTGCGAGATCCGCGACCGTCCGAGGGGGAGCCCGGCGATCGTGTCGACCACGTCCATGCCTTCGACGACGCGGCCGACGACCGTGAACGTCGGGGGGAGGGACGCATCGCCGAGGAGGATGAAGAACTGCGATCCCGTCGTGCCCGGCCCGGCGTTGGCCATCGCCACCACACCCCGCCGGTAGACGGCCGGGTCGGAGGGGAACTCATCGGGGACGGTGAACCCCGGTCCTCCGTAGCCCGAAGCGGTCGGGTCGCCGCCCTGGACCACGAACCCGGGGATGATCCGATGCAGGACCGTCCCATCGAAGAACCCTTCGTCGGCGAGGAACGCCACGGCGTTCACGGTGGCGGGAGCTCCAGAGGTGTCCAGCTCGACGATCACGTCGCCGCAGGAGGTCCGGAGGACGAGCCGGGTGATCCGGGACGGATCGAGGCCCATGTCGCGAGGCGCATCGAAGGACCGGTCGGTGTCGGGTCGGGGCGGCAGGTCGCCGCCACAGGCGACGGGTTGGACGCGGAACTCGTCGATGTCGGCGGGAACGACCTTCAGCGGCACGGTCGACGGCGCCGTTCGGGTCGTCGCCGACGCAGCGGACGACGCCCCGCCGCAGGCGGCGACGAGCACGCCGAGGACGACGACGAGGAAGGCGATCCGGGGCATGGAACGCGATGCTACGGGCGTCGCGGGGAAGTCGACACCGCCCAGGGGACGACGGCACCTACACTCCCGCGCACGATGGCTCTCGTGGTGCAGAAGTTCGGCGGAACCTCCGTGGCCGACGCGGATCGCATCAAGAACGTGGCGCGGCGCGTCGTCGAACGCCACGCCGACGGCAACGAGGTCGTCGTCGTGGTGTCGGCCATGGGACACACCACCGACGAGCTCCTCGACCTGGCCGCCGAGGTCGCCACCAGGCCGCATCCCCGGGAACTCGACATGCTGCTCACCGCCGGGGAACGGATCTCGATGGCCTTGTGCGCCATGGCCATCGAAGAACTGGGTGTCCCGGCGATGAGCCTCACCGGATCCCAGGCAGGCATCCTGACGACGGCCCAGCACGGACAGGCCGAGATCGTCGCCATCCGAGGCGATCGGGTCCGCAAGGGCCTCGAAGAGGGGAAGGTCGTGATCGTCGCCGGGTTCCAAGGGGTCGATCCGACGTCCCGCGACGTCACCACCTTGGGTCGCGGCGGTTCCGACGCGACGGCCGTCGCGTTGGCGGCGGTCCTGGGCGCCGACGAGTGCGAGATCTTCACCGACGTCGACGGCGTCTACACCGCCGACCCCCGAGTGGTGCCGAACGCCAGGATGCTCCCCGACGTCTCCTTCGAGGAGATGCTCGAGCTCTCCGGGGCCGGCACCGGGGTGCTCATGGCTCGCAGCGTCGAGTTCGGCCGTCGCTATCGCATCCCCATCCACGTTCGATCCTCGTTCCACGACGGCCCGGGAACCTGGGTCAGGGAGGACACCATGGAAGAAGCCATCATCCGGGGCATCGCCCACGACACCGACGAGACCAAGGTCACGGTCCACGGCGTTCCCGACAAGCCCGGGGTCGCCGCGGGATTGTTCGAGCCCCTCGCCGCCGCCGGAGTGAACGTCGACATGATCGTCCAGAACGTATCCCGTGAAGGCGTCACGGACATCTCGTTCACGGTCCCGAAGGCCTCGGCCGAAGCGGCCCGCGACATCTCGGCCCGCGTGGCCGAGGAGGTCGGCGCCGGTGGCGTCGACATCGATCCGGACATCGCCAAGGTGTCGCTGGTGGGCGCCGGGATGAAGTCCGAGTCGGGCATCGCCGCAAGGATGTTCCGCATCCTGTCGGACCACGGCATCAATATCGAGATGATCTCGACGTCGCCGATCCGGATCAGCTGCGTGGTGCGCGGCACCGACACGATCGAGGCCGTGCGGACCCTCCACGACGGCTTCGGACTGGGAGAGACCGGAGGCAACACCGATGACTGACGCGCATCCCACCGTCGCCGTCGTCGGCGCCACCGGAGCGGTGGGGAGGACGATGATCGAGATCCTGGGCGAGCGCTCGTTCCCTGCCTCGGCACTCCGGGTCATGGCGTCGCGGCGCTCGGCCGGTTCGGTCCTCGACACGGCCTGGGGTCCCATCGAGGTCGAGGAGCTCGCCCATGCCGATCCGGCGGGGATCGACATCGCGTTGTTCTCGGCCGGAGGTGACCGCTCCCGACGCTACGCCCCATCGTTCGCCGCGGCCGGAGCGACCGTGGTCGACAATTCCTCGGCGTTCCGCATGGATCCCGACGTGCCGCTCGTGGTCGCCGGCGTGAACGACGCGGCGATCGCCGACGCTCCCCGCAGGATCGTCGCCAATCCCAACTGCACGACGATGGCCCTCCTCATGGCCGCCGGCCCGCTTCATGAGGCGGCTGGTCTGCGTCGACTCGTCGCTTCGTCCTATCAAGCCGTCTCGGGAAGCGGCCAAGCGGGGATGGAGGTCCTCGCCCAGGAGGTGGAGATGCTGTCCGCCGACCGCGAGGCCCTCATTCGGGGCGGCTGGAAGGATCCCGGCAACGTGGTCTACCAGCGCCCCATCGGCTTCAACGTCGTCCCGCTCGCCGGTTCGATCACCGAGGCGGGCTACACCGACGAGGAGTGGAAGCTGGTCAACGAGACACGCAAGATCCTCGGAGCTCCCGACATCGCGGTCGAGCCGACCTGTGTGCGGGTACCCACGATGGTGGGGCACGGGATCGCGGCGACGATGTGGTTCCACCGTCCCCTCTCCCGGGCGGAGGCGATCGAGGTGCTCGGCGGTGCCACGGGCGTGGAGATCTGGGACGACGATCGGGTACCGACTCCCCTGGACTCGGCCGGAGTCGACGACGTGCTGGTCGGACGGGTCCGCGAGACGCTCGGGCAACCCGGCGGCATCTCCCTGTGGGTGGTCGGCGACAACCTCCGCAAGGGCGCCGCCCTCAACGCCGTCCAGCTCGCCGAGCTGCTGCTCCCCTGACGACCCCGGGACCCTCGCGGACCCGACGGAACGAACGAAGCCGGCGGGGTACCCCGCCGGCTTCGGTCGGGACGGCCGGATTTGAACCGGCGACCTCATCGTCCCGAACGATGCGCGCTGCCAAACTGCGCCACGTCCCGCTGGGGACGGAGTCTACCGACCTGCGGAACTGTCCGAAACCGAGGAGCGACGGGGGGACCGTGCGATCCGGACCCGGTCGACCCGGTTCCGGTCCATGGTCACCACCTGGAGGACGATCCCGTCCACGTCGACGGTGTCGCCTTCGGAGGGCACCCGTCCCGATACGGCCATGAACAAGCCGGCGACCGTCGAATACGGACCCTCGGGGAGGTCGACACCGACGGCCTCGGCGAGATCCTCCACAGGGAGCCTTCCGTCGGCCACCCACACCCCTGTGTCGATCTCCACCACCGACGGAGTCCCGGGGTCGTACTCGTCCTGCAACTCGCCGACCAGCTCCGCGAGGAGATCCTTGGCCGTCACCAGACCTTCGATGCCGCCGTGCTCGTCGTGGACGACGGCGATGGCGAACCGGCGTTGCCGCATCTGTTCGAGGGTGTCGAGGATGGTCGCCGACTCCGGCATGTAGTACGGGGAGCGCAGCAGCGAAGAGATCTGCTCGGGGGTGGGCTCACCGGAGATCTGGAGGAGATCCTTCACGTAGAGCATCCCGACGAGGTCGTCGAGCTCTCCCTCCACGACGGGGTAGCGGGAATGCCCGGTCGCGGCGACGGCGGCACGGACGTCGGCGATCGTGACGGGAGCGGTCAGCGCCACGATGTCGACTCGCGGGGTCATGACGTCGCGGATGGGACGGTCGGCCAGGTTGAACAGCGCGTCGATGATCTCGCGTTCGACCTCCTCGATGTGCCCACCTCGCTCGCTCAGCTCGACGAGGGCGCGGATGTCGTCCTCGGTGATGGCGTCACCGGTCTCGTCGATGGGAACCCGCAGCATCCGGAGGAGTCCTCGGGTGATGGCGGCGAACACCCGGGCGACGGGGGCCAGGATCCGCGACAGCCTCCAGATCGTCGGTGCGACGGCCATGGCGTAGCGCTCGGGGTAGCGGGCGGCCAGCGTCTTGGGGGTGATCTCGCCGAACACCAGCAGGACCGCGGTGACCGCAGCGGTGGCGAGCCACGGACCCCAGTCGGCGCCGATCAGGTCGATGAACAGGGTCGTGGCGACGGCCGCGGCGAGGACGTTGACGAGGTTGTTGGCGACCAGCAGGGTGGACAGCATCCGCTCGGGGTCCGCCCGGAGCTGCTGGACCCGTCGACCGCGCCGGGAGGCCTCGGCGATGCGATGGACCCGCTCCTGCGGGATCCCGATCAGGGCCGTCTCCGAGCCGGAGAAGAAGCCGGAGGCGACGGTGCACAGCCCGAGGACGACCAGGTAGGCGACCTGGGTCGCGGTCATCGAACCGACCGCCAGGAGGGCGGCTCATCCCGACGCTCGGCCTGGGATGCGCTCACGGCGTCGCCGCACCCACCGAACGCACCGCGTCGCGCAGCTCGTGCGCCTCGACGGGCTTGGTCACCCAGGCGCCTGCCCCGGCACGATGCGCGATGAACGCGTCGGCGGCCCGGTCCCCGAGCATGACGACCGGGATCTGGTCGGCGTTCTCGAGGATCGAGCGGGTCACCGCCATCCCACCCATCGACCCGATCTGGAGGTCGACGACGGCCACGTCGACGGCGTTGTCGACGGCTGCCGCGGCCGCGGTCGACGGATCGTCGTGATCGATCAGCTCGATGCCGGGCGCAGAGAGGGCGGCGTGGACCTCGTTCCGGACCCATGGTTCGTCGGCGACGACGAGGATGCGCGTCATGCCATGAGGTTATCAGCCCGCTCGCTGCCCATCGCTCCGCGGTTCGTCGTGCGCCGCGAGGTCACCGGACGGAGCGCCGGGGTGGCGGATCGGAAGGTTCGGCGTTCGTGCCGGACAGGTCATAACATCGGGTCATGGTCCGCCGTGTCTACGTCTCGTTCGCGCTCGTCGCCGCCGGCATGGCGATCCTGGCCGGTTCCGCCATCGCCGCGTCGAACCAACGGCCCGTCTATGCGGTGGTCGACGTGAACGACCCTCTCGACCAGCGCATGTACGACTACATGACTGCGGCGGTCCGCGACGACACGGCGGACGTGGTGATCTTCCAGATCGATTCGCCCGGGATGGCATCGGGGGATCCCAGCGAGTTGTTCGCGGCGATCCGCTCCGTCGACCGCCCCGTCCTGGCGTGGGTCGGTCCGGCGCCTGCGGTCGCCCACGGCGGCGTGGCGTCCATCCTGAACCTGTCGGACGTCTCGGGGGCGGCGCCGGGGGCGCAGGTCGGCTATCTCGATCCGGCGGTGGTCGCCGGCGACGTGGAGCCACCGTTCCGGAGCGACCACGGAGGCCCGCAGGAGGCGAACGCGTCCCGGGAGCGGTTGCGGTCGACCAGCGTCGAGGTCCGCGAACCCGTGGCGGGCTACGTCGACGTCGTGACCCCCACGATCGGTCAGTTCATCGTCGGTCTCGACGGCATCCAGATCCTCAAGAACGGCGCGACGCACGTCCTCGACACGGCGGCGGTCGAATCGACCGACGCCGGCGAGGTGACCGTCGCCGCGGTGGATGTCCGGTTCTCCAAGCCCGGCCTGTGGGACCGGTTCCTCCGCCTCGGAGCCCGACCCGAGACGGCCTTCTTCTTCCTGATCGCCGGGATCGCGGTCGCGACCTTCGAGTTCTACGCCGCCGGAGTCGGCGTGTCTGCCGCCGTGGCGGTGGTGGCCCTGTTCCTGGCGGGATACGCCATGGCGATCCTGCCGATGCGGTGGTGGGCGGTGGTGGTCACCCTCGTGGGGTTGTTCCTGTACACCTGGGAGTTCCAGCGCAATCAGCTCGGATGGCGTTCCGTCGTGGGCACCGCGGCGTTGATCGTCGGGGGGGTGTTCTTCGTCGACGCCACGCCGCAGTTCGGGCCGGTCCCGTGGCTCGTGCTGGTGATCGTCGCCGGCACCGGACTGTTCTATGGTGTGGCGTTGACGACGATCGCCCGATCTCGCTTCTCGACGCTCACCATCGGCCGGGAGGGCCTCATCGGGAAGGTCGGGACGGCCGAGACCGACCTGACGCCCGACGGGATCGTGTCGGTCGACGGCGCCCGGTGGCGGAGTCGGTCGCACCGGGCCGCAGGGATCGTCGCCGGAGATGCGGTCGAGGTCCTGTCGATCGACGGCATCGTGCTCGAGGTCGGCCCGACGGTCGACCACGACGTTCGCGGATAGCTAGCGGCTTCTTCCAGGATATTCCTGGCGGGCAGCGGTCGTCGAGTCTATGTTCCGACGGCTGGAAGCGGAGCACCATGGAGAGGAACCACCGCCGTGACAACGATCGATCGCACTTGGCAGCCCGTCGCGCTCTGTCGGGGGAACCATTCCCATCTGTTCTTCCCCCCCAGCACGACCGAACGCAAGGACGAGCGCGAACGACGTGAGCTGCGAGCCAAGTCGATCTGCCGCGTCTGTCCGGTCGTCGACGAATGCCTGGAGTACGCCATCGCGATCAAGGAGCCCTACGGCATCTGGGGTGGTCTGACCGAGTCCGAGCGACGCCAGCGGCTCAGTCGCGCCGTCTGAGCGTCCGCACATCACCAGAGCGACGGGTCCATCCCCGCGCGTCGAGCCATTCGAGCACCGGCACGGCGTGCCGTCGGGAGAGCCCGAAATGCTCCCGGAACGCCGACACCGAGAACGGATCGGGGAGCTCGCCCAGACGTGACGTGATCTCCTCGAGATGTTCGGGGAGGAAGACCTGATCGTCGCCGATCGCCACCAGACGGCCGGTCCGCACCAACGCATGGAGGAGCTCGTCGGGCAGGTCCAACGACGACGCCCGCGGGACCGCCGGTGAGGCGGACAGGATCGCCCGCGCCGCTCGCCAGCGGTCCTCGTCCTCAGGGCCGAGACGCACCTCGAAGCCCTCGGAACGCACGACGGACCCTTCGTCGACCAGCTCGCCGCCGCGGGCCAGGAGCAACTCGAGCAACCCCTTCGCGATCCCCATCCGCGAAGCCAGCTCGGCCTTGGGCATGCCCGGTCGCAGCGGGTAGGCGCCGTGGTACCGAACCACCTGCTCGGCCGCGGCCGCGGTCAGTCGGGCAGCCTCCGCCTCGGCCACCGCCATCCCGTCGGCCACCACCGCGCCGGGGACCGCCCCGCTGCCCGCGGCCGCGGCGAGGTCTGTGATCGACATCGTGCCATGCACCGCCAGCAGCGCCGCGGCGCGCTCCTCGGGCATCCCGTCCACCGCAGACGCCAGCCTCCGCGCCTGGGCGACGTCGACCCGCGCCGCGAACGGATCGAGGACCCGTCCTCCCGCCACGACCGCCTGCCTGCCCGTCTCACGCAGCACGAACCGATCACCCATCGCCACCGGCAACGGGGCCGAAGCCGTGAGCACACCGAAGGCACCGCCGGACTCCCACGTCCCGACGATCCTGAGACGAACGGGGACGCCCGCGGTCCCGAGATGGAGGTGATAGGCCCCCCGGTCGCCCGGAGGGGCGTCGAGACCCCGAACCGACCGCAGCGACACGAGCATCCGACGAGAGCCGACCACCGACCCTGGTGACACCAGGAGCGTTCCCCGACCGAGCCGCTCCCGGTCCACCCCGCCGAGGTTGACCGCCACCCGATTCCCCGGCGCCACCGAGTCGATCCCGCGCTCGTGCCGTTGCAACCCCCGGACCCTGACCTGGTCACCCGACGGGGCCAGCTCCAAGACGTCGTCGACGCTGACCGAACCGCCGACGAGGGTCCCTGTGACCACCGCACCGACCCCGGCGACGCCGAAGACCCGATCGACCCACAACCGCGGCCGCCCCCGGTCCACAGGCGGACCGGCCGCCACCAGCGCCTGACGCAGAGCCGTCCGCAGCTCCTCCATCCCGGCGCCGGTCACTCCCGACACGGGCACGATCGGCCAGCCCTCCAAGGCCGTGCCGGCCACCTGGTCCTCCACCTCGAGCGCAGCCAGTTCCCGCAGGTCGGCGTCCACGAGATCGACCCGCGTCAACGCCACCACCCCATGACGGATCTCGAGGAGATCCAGGATCGCCAGATGCTCCTCACTCTGGGGCATCCATCCCGAGTCGGCGGCGACGACGAACAGCGCCACGTCCACCGCACCGACCCCCGCCAGCATGTTCTTGATGAACCGCTCGTGACCGGGAACGTCCACGAACGCGACCTCGTCGCCGACCCCCAGGTCCGTCCAGGCGAACCCGAGATCGATCGTCAACCCCCGTTGCTTCTCCTCGTCCCAGCGGTCCGGGTCACGCCCCGTGAGGGACAGCACCAACGTCGACTTCCCGTGATCGACGTGACCTGCGGTACCGACGACGGGCACCCGAGTCACTCCCCCAGCGCGGCCACGACGCGGCGGTCGTCCGCCGGCGCCACCGAACGCAGATCGAGGTACACGGCGTCGTCACGGATCGAGGAGACCACCGGCACGTCCGCGTCGAGGAGTCGGCGCCAGATCCGCCGCGCCGGACCGTCGACCCGGAGCACGGGCCCGGGGATCCCCTCCCCGGGGACCGATCCGGCGCCTGGAAGCGACACCCCGTCGACGATCTCGACGTCGGCTCGCACCGCGTCGGCCACGGCCTCCGAGCGACGCCGCAACACGTCCTCCGGAAGCGATGCCATCTCCCAGAACGGGATCTGGGCGGCCCGAGCGTCCGCGTACATCTCCAGCACCGCCCCCAACGCCGCCAGCCGCGGCCCGTCGCACCGCATCGCCCGCGCCAGCGGATGGCTCCGCATCGCCTCGATCGCCTCCGTCCTCCCCACCGCCACCCCCGCCTGCGGGCCACCGAGCAGCTTGTCGCCGCTGAACACCGTCACGTCGGCGCCCGATCGCACCGTCTGACGGACCCCCGGCTCGGCGGCGAGCCATGCCGGAGGACCCCCTTCGAGCCACGGCGTACGGGCATCCAACAGCCCGCTGCCGACGTCGGCGATGAAGGGCTTGCCCGCGGCGGCGGCCAGCTCGGCCATCTCCGCCCAGCTCACGTCCTCCGCGAAGCCCGTCACCCGGTAGTTCGAGGGATGCACCTTGAGCAACAGGTCCACATCGGAGACGACCGCGACGAAGTCCGATCGCCTCGTCCGGTTGGTGGTCCCGACCTCGACCAGCGTCGCGCCAGCCGCGGAGATGACCGCAGGGAGCCGGAACGAGCCGCCGATCTCGATGAGTTCCCCCCGCGACACCGCCACCCGAGCTCCCGGTCCGGCAACCGCGGCGACAGCCAGCGCCAGAGCGCCTGCGTTGTTGTTGACGACCAGGGCCGCGTCGGCTCCCGACAGCGCCGCGGCCATCTCGGCGACGAACCGTCCCCGCCCGCCCCGCCGACCGGTGACCAGGTCGAACTCGACGTTCCCGTACCCATCGGCTGCGGCCTCCCAGGCGACGACGGCCGCCTCGGGGAGTGGAGCCCGCCCCAAGTTGGTGTGCAACAGGACCCCGGTGGCGTTGATCACCCGGCGCGGACGCGACCAGGCGAGCGCAGCGGCGCGCTCGGAGGCGATCTCGACCACGTCGGCTCGACGGCCAGAACGGATGCGGTCCCGCGCCTCGACGATGACCTCGCGGGCGATCACCACCGCCAGCGCCGCGGGAAGGTCGTGGGTCCGGGCCACGTCGACGGCCAGCGCGTCGACGGCCGGCAGGTCGCGCAGTTCCATGCCACGCAGATTACCGCCGCCGGTATCCTCGACCCCATGCGCATCCGCACCTTGCTGTTCCTCGTCTTCCTCACGATCCCTCTCGTCGAGATCGCGTTGTTCGTCGTGATGGGTCGACGGATCGGCCTCGGATGGACCCTCGCCGTCGTCGTCGTCACCGCCGTCGTCGGATCGGCCATGGTGGCACGCCAGGGCCGCGAGGCCTGGTTCCGACTCCAACGGGAGGTCGCCTCCGGCGTCTTCCCCGGCAAGTCCCTCGCCGACGGCGCCATGATCCTCGTCTCCGGCGCCCTGCTGGTGACCCCGGGGTTCCTGACCGACACCATCGGCTTCCTTCTCCTCGTCCCGCCGGTCCGCGCCGGTATCCGGGCCTGGGCGCTCCGGCGGTCCCGCGACCGCTGGGTCGTCGTTCCATGACCCAACCGGCGCATCCCGCCGCCACGATCTGCCTCCTCCGGGACGGGTCGGACGGCGTCGAGGTCCTCATGGTGCGCCGTCCGCATACGGCGAGGTTCATGGCCGGCGCCTGGGTGTTCCCTGGCGGAGCGGTCGACGCCGAGGACATCGCGTGGGCTGCGACCCACGGACGGGGCGATCCCGAGCGTCTCGCCTGGCGGATCGCCGCCCTGCGCGAACTCGCCGAAGAGGTCGGCATCTGGCTGACCAGCTCCGGCGACCACGCTCGCCGCGTCTCCCCCGAGCACGTCCGCGAGCTGATCGCCCGCGACGGCATCGACCTGGACACGGACCGGCTCATCTACTTCTCGCGCTGGATCACCCCCGAACCGCTTCCCCTGCGGTTCGATGCCCGCTTCTTCGTGGCCACCGTCGGCCCCGACCTCGAGGCGACCATCGACGGCGAAGAGCTGATCGACGCCACGTGGATCCGGCCTGCCACGGTCCTCGAGCATCGACGCGCCGGCCGGTGGCTGGTCGCCTTCCCGACCCGCAAGACCCTCGAACGCCTCTCGCGGTACCGGCGCTGCGCCGAGGTGGTCGACTCGGCGGAGGAGTCCTCGGTCGAGCCGATCATGCCTCGCCTTCGCCTCGACGGCCGCGACCTGCGGATCGTGCTCCCCGGCGATCCCGGCTTCGACGAGGCCGGCGCCGACCAGCGGTCCACCGATTTCCTCGAACGGATGGCCGACGCGGTTCGCCGCCGAGGGATCGTGCCCAACGAGTTCGACATCCGATGAGGATCGACCTGGTACTCGCCCCGAACGCCGGGCCGTACACGGGTCCCGGGACCAACACCTACGTCATCGTCGACGATGGCGAGGCCCTCGTGCTGGATCCCGGCCCAGTCATCGAATCCCACGAAGCCGAGATCGTCCAGGCCATCGGCGACGCCACCCCTGTCGGCGTGATCGTCACCCACACCCATCCCGACCACGCGCCCCTCGCCAACCCGCTGGCACGACGCCTCGGGGTCCCTGCCTACGGCTATGGCGCGGGAGGAGACTTCGTCCCCGACATCCCGATCGCGGACACGGACACGATCGCCGTCGGGAGCCGCCGGTTGGTGGCGGTCCACACGCCGGGGCACACCCCCGACCATCTCTGCTTCCTCCTCGACGAACGGCTCTTCACCGGCGACCACATCATGGGCGGCTCCACCGTCGTGATCGAGGACGCCGCCGACTACCTCGATTCCCTCTACAAGGTCCGGGACCTGGGCGCCCGCACGATCGAACCCGGCCATGGTCCCCACATCGTCGATGCGGTGGCGACGATCGACGAGTACATCGCCCACCGCAAGATGCGGGAACGTCAGGTCCTCGACGCCGTCGAAGCCGGCGCCGGCACCGTCGAGGAGGTCGTGGCGATCGTCTACTCGGAGGTACCCCCCGACCTCCGACCGGCAGCCACCCATCAGGTCCGCATCCAGGTCAGGAAGCTCGTCGACGACGGCGAGCTCCTTGCCGCCGACGGACGGCTGTACCGACCGGGATCGGGCCCGTGAGGTTCATCGCTGCGGCCGTCCTCACCGCCTTGGTGCTGGCTCCCTCCGCGGGCTCGGCCCAGACCACCGATGAGGTCACCGCCGCCGACATCCAACGCGCCGACGAGGCACGGCGCAGCGTCGCTCGCGAGCTCGAGTCGGTGGCGGCCCGGTACGACGCCGCCTTCGAAGCGGAACGTTCGAGCCGACGGGAGCTGACCGCCCTCACCCGGGAGATCCTCGAAGCCGAGCAGCGGCTCGCCGTCGTTCGCGCCGAAGGCCGCCGGGTCGTCCTCGAGCTCTACATGGGGGCCGGGACCGGCGGCCTCGACGCCGTGATGGCCTCCGGGTCCTTCCTCGACATCCCTCTCACCGCCGCCTACGTCGAGTTCGCCGGCGCCCGCGGCGCCGAGGTCCTCCGCAACCTCGAGACCCTCGAAGCCGACCGCATCGACCGCCAACGTCGACTCGCCGACCGTCGCGCCGCCCAGGCCGCCTTGGTGGAGGAACTCGACGCCCTCGCCGCCGCGATGACCCGGCGTCTCGCCGAGGCCGACGCGACGTACCGGACGGTGGTCGCGCGCTGGGAGCGCCAGGAGGAGGAACGGAAACGCCAGGAAGAGGAACGCCGGCGCCTCGAGGAGGAGCAACGGCGACGGGAAGCGGCCGCCAGAGCTGCCCACGAAGCGGCCGATCACGCCGCCCGGGATGCCACCACGACCACCACCACGCCACCGACCACCACCGGAGACGACGGCGGCGACACCACGACCACCACGACGACCACCACGACGACCACGACGACCACCACGACGCTGCCGCCAGCCGCGGGCGAACGCGTCTGCCCCGTCAACGGGACCACCACCTTCTCGGACACCTGGGGAGCCCCCCGATCGGGCGGCCGTCGCCACAAGGGCGTCGACATGATCGCCGCCAGGGGCACGCCGCTGGTCGCCGTCGAAGCTGGGCGGATCACCCGACTGAGCAACTCGAGCCTCGGCGGGATCTCGGTCTACCTCACCGGATCGAGCGGGTCCCGGTACTACTACGCCCATATGGACGCCTGGGCCGAGGGGTTGCGCGCCGGCCAGGACATCGCCCTCGGTGGATCCCTCGGAACGGTCGGATCGACCGGCAACGCCTCATGGTCGCTCCCCCATCTGCACTTCCAGTACGCCCCACCCGGCTCGGACTGGGTGAACCCGTACCCCCTCGTCGACGACCTGTGCCGCTGACGGGAACCCCCGCGGGCCTCACCCACCGGACCGCTACATGGCGTCGAGCTGCTGAGCGAGAACGGCGATCCGGGCCGTACACGAATCCGCCGACGCGGGAGGCAGCAGTGTCGTCAAGCGACCGGCCGCCGCACCGATCGCGTGGGCGGCCGGGCCCTCCGGATGCTCGAGGACGACCGGGGTGCCTGCGTCCCCGCCCTCGACCACGAACGGGTCGATCGGCACCTCCGCCAGCAACGGGACCCCCAGCTCCGCCGCCAGGGCGGCACCACCGCCTCGTCCGAACAGGTCGTAGTGGTGCCCGCCTTCGGTCGTGAACCCGGACATGTTCTCGATCACGCCCAGCACCGGCATGTGCGACCGTCGCGCCATGTCGGCCACCCGGGACGCCACCCGCTGCGCCGCCTTCTGCGGCGTCGTGACGACCACCATCTCGGCCTGCGGGAGGAGCCGAGCCAGCGCCATCTGGATGTCACCCGTCCCCGGCGGCATGTCGATGAACAGGTACCCGAGGTCCCGATCCCATGCCACATCACGGAGGAACTGCTCGAGGGCCTTGGACAGCATCAGCCCGCGCCACATCAACGCCGTCCCCTCGTCCTCGACGATGAGGCCCGTCGACACCACCTGCATGCCGTGCACCTCGACGGGATGGATCCGCCGGTCCGGTCCCGCCTCCAGCCGCTCGTCGGTGATCCCCAGCATCCGTGGCACCGAGAAACCCCAGATGTCCGCATCGAGGACCCCGACCCGATGCCCCTGGGATGCGGTCGCCAGCGCCAGGTTCACCGTCAGCGACGATTTCCCGACCCCACCCTTCCCACTGCTGACCGCCACGACCCGGGTCTGGGGAGCCACCGACGTCGGTTCCGCGTCCTCCCGCGCACGACGACGTGCCCGGGACATGAGCGCCGACCTCTGCTCCTGGTCCATGGCCGAGATCCGCACCGTCACCGTCGCCACCCCCGGGATCGCCTCCACCCGCCGGACCACGTCCTGCTCGATCTGCGTGCGCAACGGACAGGCGGCGACGGTCAGCGCCACGTCCACGGTGACCCGGTCCCGATCGATCTCGATCCCCTGGACCATGCCGAGATCCACGATGTCGGCCCCCAACTCGGGATCGATCACCCGAGCCAGCGCCGCTTCGACCTCGGAACGTTCGACGGACATGATGAGCTGAGCCTACGGGACCCGCGACCCGTATTCCCACGATGGCGATAGGGGATATACTGGCTCCCACCCACTCCGAGGAGCAGACGATGACGACGAGCGAAGCAACGGAGAGCACCATCCACCAAGGCGCGCTGCTCACCGCGGCCGCCGCCGCCAAGGTGAAAGAACTCATCGACGCAGAAGGCGACCCGGATCTCGTCCTCCGCATCGGCGTCGTCCCCGGCGGATGCTCCGGGTTCACCTACGAGATGTACTTCGACACCACCATCGATCCGACCGACATCGTCAACGAGACCGACGGAGTCCGGGTGGTCGTCGACGCCGCCAGCGCCGAGAAGATCGGCGGCGCCACCGTCGACTTCCGTGACGGCGGGCTGCAAGGATCCGGTTTCGCCATCAACAACCCCAACCAGGCCCGCGGCTGCGGCTGCGGCGAGTCCTTCTGCTGAACGGCCACCACCGGCACCGTCGTGCCCGAACGCGCCCCCTCATGCCCCGGTAGCATCGGGCGAACGCACGAGGAGGCAACCGGTGCCGAAGACCATCCACACCGCCCCCAGCGGTCCCGAGCCCCTGGGACCCTATTCCGCCGCGACCGAGACCAACGGACTCGTCTTCCTGTCGGGCCAGGTCGCCATCGACCCGTCGACCGGGATCCCCGTCGACGGCGGGATCGCCGAGCAGACCCACCGGGTGATGCAGAACATCGGCGCCGTCCTCGGCGACCTCGACCTCGGGTTCGACGACATCGTCAAGACCACGATCTTCCTCGCCTCCATCGACGACTTCGCGGCGGTCAACGAGATCTACGCCCAGTACGTGGGAGGATCGAAACCCGCCCGCTCGACGGTTCAAGCCGGAGCACTGCCGGGCGGGTTCCTCGTCGAGATCGAAGCCATCGCCGCCCGCTGACGGCGGCATCCGACCCTCAAGGGAGGCCCACCCATGCAGCGTGACGACATCTTCGAAGCCCTCGGGCTCGACGACATGCACACCGGTGTCTTCGCCGGAACCTGGCTCGATGCAGGTGGCGACACGCTGGAGGTGGAGAACCCCGCCACCGGCGAACCGATCGCGTCGGTCACCCAGGCCACCACCGACGACTACGAGCGGGTCGTGGCGGCCGCCGCCGCGGTCTTCCCTCGATGGCGGATGCTCCCGGCACCCGAACGGGGCCGGTACGTACGCCGCATCGGCGACGAGCTCCGCCGCCACAAGGAGCCCCTCGGCGCCCTCGTCGCCCTCGAGATGGGCAAGATCAAGGCGGAAGGCGAGGGCGAGGTCCAAGAGATGATCGATATCGCCGACTTCGCCGTCGGCCTGTCCCGGCAGCTCTACGGACTCACCATGGCCTCCGAACGGCCTCGCCACCGCATGTACGAGCAGTGGCATCCCCTCGGGCCGATCGGCGTCATCACGTCGTTCAACTTCCCGGTCGCCGTCTGGGCCTGGAACGCCATGATCGCCGCCGTCTGCGGCGATCCGGTCATCTGGAAGCCGTCGTCGAAGACACCGCTGAGCGCGATCGCCGTCACCAAGATCGCCCAGCGCGTCATGGACGGATCCGGTTTCGAAGCCGTGTTCGACCTCGTCGTCGGACGGGGAGCCACCGTCGGCGATCGCCTCATCAACGACCGCCGCATCCCGCTGATCTCGGCCACCGGATCCTGCGGCATGGGCGAGAAGGTGGGCACCGCGGTGGCCAAACGCCTCGGTCGTTCACTGCTGGAACTCGGTGGCAACAACGCGATCGTGGTGATGGAAGACGCCGACCTCGACCTCGTCACCCGAGCCGCCCTCTTCGCGGCCGTCGGCACCGCCGGCCAACGATGCACGAGCCTTCGACGCCTCATCGTCCAACGCGGCGTGTCCGATGTCGTCGCGAAGCGTCTCGTCGACGCCTACGCCCAGGTCCGCATCGGCGATCCCCTCGACGACGACACCCTCATGGGTCCCCTCATCGACGACCGGGCCGTCCAGAACTTCCAGGCGGCGGTGCAGATCGCCCGAGAACAAGGCGGAGAGCTCCTCACCGGCGGCGACGTCCTCGACCGTCCCGGCCACTTCGTCGAACCGACGATCCTGAAGATGCCCGTCGACGCCCCCATCTTGGAGATCGAGACGTTCGCCCCCATCTTGTACCTCATCGAGTTCGACACCCTCGACGAGGCCATCGCCATCAACAACGGTGTCTCCCAGGGATTGTCGTCGGCCATCTTCACCGACTCGGTGCGCTCGTCGGAGAGGTTCCTCTCGCACGAGGGATCCGACTGCGGCATCGCCAACGTCAACATCGGGACGTCCGGAGCCGAGATCGGCGGCGCGTTCGGTGGGGAGAAGGAGACCGGCGGCGGACGCGAGGCCGGATCGGACGCCTGGAAGGCCTACATGCGCCGCCAGACGGTCACCATCAACTGGTCGGGCGAGCTCCCCCTCGCCCAGGGCATCGAGTTCGGTTGACCCGACGGCCTCAATCCTGGCGGCGGACTGCCGATAGAGGACCCAGGGGGGAACCGAGCCTGCGAGCCGCGCATGATCCCGTTCATCTTCATCACGGTCGCCGCCGCCGCCCTCGGCGTGCTGCTCTACGCCGTCGCGACCCGGCGGCGCAGCGACCCCGACGACCGCGATCGGACCGCCGAGTACCTGGCGAAGGTGTCCCACGAGCTCCGAACCCCCCTGACGTCGGTCATCGGCATCCTGTCGGTCCTCGCCGACCATGACGTCGCCCTCGACGATGCCGAACGGGACGAGCTGATCCAGCTCGCCGGCATGGAGGCGGCCCGCCTCAGTCACCTCGTCGAGAACGTCCATTCCGTCTCGCGGGTCGCCAGGAACGTGCTCGAACCAACGATCGCACCTCTCCCGATCCTCGACGCGGTCGAGCACACCCTGCGTCAGTTCCCCGACGCCGAGCGGCGCACCTTCGTCTGGTGCGACCCCGAGCTCGTGGTCGACGCCGACCCCAACCTCCTCGGCCAGATCCTCACGAACCTCCTCCAGAACGCGCAGCGGTACGCCCCCGACGGGGAACTGGAGATCGGATGCGAGGTCGACGACGGCGCCGTCGTGCTGTACGTCTCCGACGACGGCCCCGGCGTCCCCGCCGACCGGCGGGAGGCCGTGTTCTCCGGCGTCGACACCTCCAAGGGGCTCGGCCTCGGCCTGCGGTTGTCCCGCGACCTGGCCCGCGCCATGTCCGGGGACCTCGACATCGTCGCTCCCCGCCGGTCCGGAGCGACGTTCGCTCTTCGCCTCCCCCGCTCCGACGCCGACCCGGTTCCCTCCGTCCCCGACCGGACCACCGAGGTTCCCGGGACGGCCCTCTCCCCCAGGGCTCGTGTCCTGGTGGACATCGCCGCCGTCCTCGAAGAGCGCTCCTTGGACCGCATGGTCATCAAACTCCAGGGCCTGTACTCCGATCTCCTCGGCGCCGACAAGGGGGTCCTCCTGGTCCGGGAATCGTCTGGCGTCCTGACCCGCGCCGGCGACTTCGGCACCGAAGCCGGCATCTCGATCGAGGTGTCCGACCCTCTCGTCGCCGAAGCCGCCGCCACCGGCCGACCCGTCACCGTCGGCGACCTCGCGGACGTCGGCGCGGAGAACTGGGTGTCGATGCTCGGGTGCTCCGCAGCGATCCTCCTCCCCGTGATCGACGACGGTCGCCTCACCGGCATCCTCGCCGTCGGATGGGCGCACAAGCAGGACCTGCCAGGCTCGGCTGCCGTCCAGGTCGCCGCCGCCCTCGCCGACCTCGCCGGGTTCGCCATCCACCGCCATTCCCTCGCCGCCGACGCCGCCTACGAACGGCACCTCCGCGCCAGCGTCATGGAATCCCTCCCGATCGCCATCTCCGTCTTCGCCGACGACCCGCCCCGGGTCGTCGACTGGAACGCCAGGGAACGGGAGCTCCTCGGCATCGACAGCGACGTGGAACGGCCCGAAGACCTCGCCGCCAGCCAAGCCAAGTTCGACGTCCGCTTCGCGGACGGCACCCCCCTGACCGAAGAGAACGCCCCGGTCCTCCAAGCCATCCGCACCGGCAAAGGCATGGGCCCGTTCCTCCTGATGGTCCGGCGAGCCGACGGGAGCCAGGTCACGACCCGCACCTATTGCGCGCCGTTCCGCGACGGATCCGGCACCGTCATCGGCGCCGTCGTCACCTCGGAAGAACTCGACGTCATCCCCGGCAGTGCCGCCCCCGGACGATCTCAGCCGAAGCGGTAACCGACCGAGCGGACCGTCGTGATCCACGATGCCCGTGACTCACCGAGCTTGGCCCGCAGCCGCCGCACGTGCACGTCGACGGTGCGTGAACCGCCGAAGTAGTCGTAGCCCCACACCTTCGAGAGGATCTGCTCACGGGACCACACCCGGTTCGGATGCTCGACGAAGAACCGCAACAGCTCGTACTCCATGTACGTCAAGTCGATCGGGCGGGAACCGATCGACGCTTGGTAGGTCGATGTGTTGAGCTCCAGATCGCCGAACCGGAGGACCTCTTCGCCCGCCGAGTCCATCACCGCCGTCGACCCGATCCGTCGCAACCGGACCCGCAGCTCGGTGACATCGATCGGGGTGAGGACGAAATCGTCGAACCCCTCGAGCTCCCCCAGGTCGGCCGTCACCGTCCGGTCGGCGACCAGGAGCACCCCGACGTCGTGCTCCTCGCGGATCTTGCGACCGACGAGCGCGCCGAGCCCCACGTCCTCTCCCAGTTCCACCACCGCGGCGACCCAGCCCTGCTCGGGTTCTCGGGATCCGACCTGAGCCACGTCGTCGACGGGCACCGGCTGGAATCCCGCACCGAGCAACGCCGCGGTCAGACCAGAGGACGGGGCGGGGGGGTAGACGGCGACGAACATCACAACACCGGCAGGTACTCCTCGAGCTCGAACCGGGAGACGTGCTGTTGGTAGTCGCTCCATTCCCGATGCTTGTTCCGCAGGAACCATTCGAACACGTGATCCCCCAGGGCCGCCCGGACCAGCTCAGACGATTCCATCGCCCGTAAGGCGTCGGCCAGGTTCTCGGGGAGCCTCCGGATCCCCGCCGCGGAGCGTTCGCTCGTCGACATCGTCAACACGTCCTCGCCCATCTCGGGCGGCAGCTCGTACGCGTTCTCCACTCCGGCCAACCCTGCCGCCAGGATCACCGAGAACGCCAGATACGGGTTGCACGCCGGGTCCGGCGAGCGGAACTCGATCCTGGTGGAGTCGATCTTGCCCCGCTTCGTCGTCGGGACCCGCACGAGGGCCGTCTGGTCGTTCCTGGCCCAGGTCTCGTAGATCGGAGCGTCGAAACCCCCGACGAGACGCTTGTAGGAGTTCACCCACTGGTTCGTCACCGCCGTGATCTCCCCGGCATGGTGGAGCAGCCCCGCGATGAACCCGCGCGCCACCTTCGACAATCCGTACGCATCCGACCCTTCGTGGAAGGCGTTCTCGTCCCCCTGGAACAGCGACAGATGCAGGTGCAGCCCCGAACCGTCGTAGCGTTCCAACGGCTTGGGCATGAACGTGGCGTAGATGCCGTGCTCCATCGCCACCTCCTTGACCGCCAGACGGGTGGTGACGAGGTTGTCGGCCATGGTCAACGCGTCGGTGTACCGCAGGTCCAATTCGTGCTGGGAAGGCGACACCTCGTGATGAGAGAACTCGACGGGGATGCCCAACTTCTCGAGGGCCAGGATCGTGTCTCTCCGGTACTCCTGGGCGACATCGAGCGGCGTCAGATCGAAGTAGCCGCCCCGATCGAGCACCTTCGGTTCGGGCCCGGCATCGGCGAAGTAGAAGTACTCGAGCTCCGGGCCGACGTAGAACGAGTATCCCAACTCTGCGGCTCGCTCGAGGTTGCGACGCAGAACGTGGCGAGGGTCGCCGGCGAAGGGCGCACCGTCGGGGGTCACGATGTCGCAGAACATGCGGGCCGTGTCCCCGCCCCGGCGCCATGGGAGGATCTGGAAGGTAGCCGGATCCGGCCGGGCCAGCATGTCGGCCTCGGAGATCCGTGAGAACCCGTCGATCGACGTCCCATCGAAACCGAGACCCTCGTCGAGCGCCACCTCCAGCTCCGCAGGGGTGATCGCGAAGGACTTCAGGAACCCTTGCACGTCGGTGAACCACAACCGGACGAACCGGATGCCGCGCTCCTCGACGGTGCGCAGCACGTAGTCCCGTTGACGGTCGGGCGCCGATCGTGACGTGTCCATGCCCGCATCGTACGATGAAGCTCGGCGTTCGCATACCCCCGACGGGGTCCGAAACACAGCGTTCACATTGCGGTTACCGCGACGAAACCCCCGCAGGCGACACTGCCCGCCATGGCGTCGCCACGGCGTCGCCGTGCCCCGAGACACATCGGTGAAAGCGAGGAACCACATGGCGTACCGGGCCGAGTACATCTGGATCGACGGTCAGAAGCCGACCGCCAAGCTCCGTTCCAAGACCAAGGTCGTCCCCGAGGGTCAGGAACCCCCGATCTGGGGATTCGACGGCTCCAGCACCGAGCAGGCGCCGGGGAACTCGTCGGACTGCGTCCTGCGGCCCGTCAAGGTCGTCCCCGACCCGATCCGCGGTGGCCACGACGTCCTCGTGATGTGCGAGGTCCTCACCGTCGACATGGAGCCGCACGAGTCGAACACCCGGGCGCCTCTGCAGACGGTGGCCGAACGCTACGCCGACCACGAACCGTGGTTCGGACTCGAGCAGGAGTACACGTTCTTCAAGGACGGTCGGCCCCACGGATGGCCGGTCATGGGCTTCCCCGCGCCCCAGGGTGGGTACTACTGCGGCATAGGCGCCGACGAGATCTGGGGGCGTGACGTCGTCGAGGCCCACACCAAGGCGTGCATCGACGCCGGGTTGTCGATCTCGGGCACCAACGCCGAGGTGATGATCGGGCAGTGGGAGTTCCAGATCGGTCCGCTGGGTCCCCTGGAGGTCGGCGATCAGATCTGGCTGGCCCGGTGGCTGCTGTACCGGATCGCCGAGGACTTCGACATCTCCGCCCATCTGGACCCCAAGCCCGTCGAGGGTGATTGGAACGGGGCCGGGATGCACACGAACTTCTCCACCAAGGAGATGCGTGAGTCCTACGACGCCATCATCGCCGCCTGCGAGGCGTTGGGGAAGCGGGCCGACGAGCACATCAAGAACTACGGGGCCGGGATCGAGAAGCGACTCACGGGCCTGCACGAGACCGCCCCATGGACCGAGTACAGCTACGGCGTGTCCGACCGGGGCGCATCGGTCCGGATCCCCTGGCAGGTCGCCAAAGAGGGCAAGGGCTACATCGAGGACCGGCGACCCAACGCCAACGCCGACCCGTACGTGGTTGCACGGCTCATCACCGACACGGTGTGCTCGTACCTGGAAGAGGCCGGCAGCTGATCGATCGTCGCGGCGCCTACGGCGTCGCCGCCTGCACGGCGTTCAACGCGGCCGTCAGCGCCGCCGCCTTGGCGTCGAAGTCCTCCACGGCTCGACGGCGGAGGCTGCCGTCGTCGGGAGCGCGGAGACCGTCGATGACGGCGTCCGAGGCGGTGACGAGATCGGTGGCGGCCGCCTGCGCCGCAGGCCACAGATCCGGGTAGCCGTTGGCGTCGGGGACCTCGGTGGCGTCGATCTCCGACGCCAGGGTCTCGGCCCTGGCCTTGACGTCCTCGAAGCCGGCCAGCGCCTGGTCGAAGGCGATGTCTCGCGCCTCCCATGCCTCGTTGGTGGCGTGAAGGTCCGATTGGATCTCGGTGGTGACCCCCTGGAATCGCTCCACCTCTCCGAGGAACGCCCGGATGTCGGAAGGAAGCGTCGTCGAGGTGGTGGTGGGTGGCTCGGTGGTGGTCGTCGTCGACGAGGTCGACGTCGTGGACGCGGCGATGTCGGCGGGCGGCAGGGCGTTCACGAAGACGTAGGTGAACCCGAGCAACCCGACGATCACCAGCGGCAGGATCCAGCGGCCGTGTTTGGGGTCTTCCTTGCTCACGGGCATGGAGGTTAGGAGGTTCCACCGTGATCGTCGGCATCTGCCGCACCCGCCCTCGCGAACCCAGGGTTCGCCACACCCCTGAAGGGGGCTCCCCAACCCAGGGTTCACCACACCCCTGAAGGGGGCTCCCCAACCCAGGGTTCGCCACACCCCTGAAGGGGGCTCCCCAACCCAGGGTTCGCGGAGACGGCCGCCGCTAGCCTGGCCGCATGGAGTTGGCTGGGCGGAGCGCCATCGTCACCGGCGGAGCGGTCCGGGTCGGACGCGCCATCACCCTCGCCCTTGCCGCCGCCGGCGTCGACGTCTTCATCCACTACAACCGCTCGGCCGGACCCGCCCAAGACACCGCCGCCGAAGCCCGCTCCTTGGGCGTCCGCACGGCGATCGGCTCGGTCGACCTCTCCGACCCCGCCGCCGCCCCCGATCTCGTCGCCATGGCCAGCGACGCCCTCGGCCCGGTGAGCTTGCTGGTCAACTCCGCCTCCGGCTTCCCCGAAGACAGCCTCGCCGATCTCACCCTCGACCGCTGGCGGCACACCCACGATCTGACCCTCGCCTCGCCGATCTTCCTCACCCAGGCCTTCGCCGCCGCCCTGGGCGACAACGACGGCGCCGTCGTCAACGTGACCGACGTCAAGACCCACCGTCCCTACACGAAGCGCTTCTCCTACATCGTCGCCAAAGGCGGCATCGACACCTTCACCCGGGCCGCCGCCGTCGCCCTCGCCCCCACGATCCGTGTCAACGCCGTCGCCCTCGGGGTCATCCTCCCTCCCACCGGCGAAGACGAGACCTACGCAGCCCGGCTCGCCGACGAGCTCCCACTCCGACGAATCGGAGGGACCGGACCAGTCGCCGACACCGTGCTGTTCCTCCTCCGCAACGATTTCCTCACCGGCGAGATCGTCCGCGTCGACGGTGGCGGGCACCTCGTCTGACCGCCGTCGGTGACCGCCTTCGGCGGTAGGGTTCACGCCATGGAACACGACCGCATCCACATCAAGGACCTCCTCGTCATGGGGATCATCGGGATCAACCCCGAAGAACGGCTCGACCCGCAGGAGATCCTCGTCAACGTCACCATGTGGGCCGACACCCGCGCCGCGGCAGCCTCGGACGACATCGCCGACGCCGTCAACTACCGGACCATCAACAAGGCCCTCATCGCCCACATCGAGAGCACCCGACCCATGCTCGTCGAGCGCCTCGCCGACGAGCTCGCCGACCTCTGCCTCGAGCTCGACCAGCGCATCCACCGGGTCGAACTCACCGTCGAGAAGCCCGGAGCCCTCCGCCACGCCCGCTCCGTCGGCGTCACCGTCACCCGCACCCGCACATGACCCACCGGCGCACCCACGCCCATGCGGTCGTGTCGATCGGTTCGAACATCGACAAGGAACGCAACGTCCCCGAAGCGATCCGGCGGATGCGTCGGCACGCCCACCTGGAGCTCCGTGCCGTGAGCCCCGTCTACCGCTCTCCCGCCATCGGTGGGCCACCCGACAGCCCCGACTTCTACAACGCCGCCGCCCTCGTCTGCACCGACCTCGCCCCGGCCGAGCTGCGGGCGCACCTCCGCAGCATCGAGGGCGCGATGGGTCGGGTCCGCACCGACGACCCCAACGCCCCTCGCACCATCGATCTCGACGTCGTCTACTACGACGACCAGGTCGTCGAAGGCGACGGCTGGACGATCCCCGACCGGAATGCGACCGCCTACCCGCACGTTGCCATCCCTGTCGCCGACGTGGCACCCGACCTGGTTCACCCGACCGACGGTCGGACCGCCACCCGGATCGCGGCAGACCTCGATGATGGGAGCGTGGAACCCGTGAACGCCATCCAACTCTCCGGACCGTACGATGCCGGCCTCGCCTCGGACTTCGACGCCGTCGAAGACGTCTACGCACCCCGCCTCGAAGCGATCGTCCGGGACCAACTCGTCGAGATCGGCGAGGACCCCGACCGGGAGGGCCTCCAACGCACACCCCTCCGGGTCGCCAAGGCCCTCGACTTCCTGACCAGCGGCTACACGACCTCCCTCGAGGAGGTCATCAACGACGCCATCTTCGATGCCGAAGGAGCCGAAGAGATGGTGCTCGTCAAGGACATCGAGTTCTACTCGATGTGCGAGCACCACATGCTGCCCTTCTTCGGCAAGGCCGCCGTCGCCTACCTGCCGAAGGGCAAGATCATCGGGCTCTCGAAGATCGCCAGGCTCGTGGACCTGTTCGCCCGGCGGCTGCAGGTCCAAGAACGGCTCACCAACCAGATCGCCGACGCGTTGACCGAAACGCTCGATCCTCACGGCGTCGCGGTCGTGCTGCAGGGGCGCCACCTGTGCATGATGATGCGCGGCGTCCAGAAGCAGGACTCCGCCATGATCACCTCGGCCATGCGCGGCACCTTCAAGGAGGACGCCCGCACCCGAAGCGAGTTCCTGGACCTGACACGGGGCTGACACATGCCCGCCGCGTCACTCCGGTGACACCGGTAGCCTCGACCCATGCTCGTCGACACGCTCGGCCGCCCGCTGCACGATCTCCGCATCTCGGTGACGGACCGCTGCAACTTCCGCTGCACCTACTGCATGCCGCGGGACGTCTTCGACCACGACTACGAGTTCCTCCCCCGCGAGGACCTGTTGACCTTCGAGGAGATCGAACGTCTCACCCGCATCTTCGCCGACCTCGGGGTCCGCAAGGTCCGCCTCACCGGCGGAGAGCCCCTTCTTCGGCGAGGGCTCGAGGACCTCGTCCGGCGGATCGCCGCCATCGAGGGCATCGGCGACCTCACCTTGACGACCAACGGTTCCCTGCTGGCCAGGAAAGCCGAGACCCTGGCCAACGCCGGTCTGCGTCGCGTCACCGTCAGCCTCGACTCGGTCGACGACGAGGTGTTCCGAGCCATGAACGACGCCGACCATTCCGTCGCAGACGTCCTCGAGGCGATCGACGTGGCGGCCGCGGCCGGCCTCTCCCCGATCAAGATCAACGCCGTCGTCCAACGTGGCGTGAACGACGACGGGATCGTGGCGATGGCCGAGCAGTTCAGGCACACCGGACACATCGTTCGGTTCATCGAGTTCATGGACGTCGGAACCGCCAACGGATGGGTCATGAGCTCGGTCGTGCCGGCCTCTGAGATCGTGTCACGGATCCATGCCCGCTGGCCGCTCGAACCGATCGATCCCGCCTACCGCGGGGAGGTCGCCCACCGGTGGCGGTACCGCGACGGGGCAGGAGAGATCGGGGTGATCTCGTCGGTGACATCGCCGTTCTGCCGCGACTGCAGTCGCCTTCGCCTGTCCGCCGAGGGCGTCATGTACACGTGCCTGTTCGCCACCGGCGGCACCGACCTCAAGGAGCCGCTCCGTGCCGGCGCCGATGACGAGGAACTCCGAGACGTCATCGTCGACACCTGGAGACGGCGCACGGACCGCTACTCCGAGCGGCGCACCGAGGTCTCGCTCGGTCTCCCCAAGGTCGAGATGTCCTACATCGGTGGCTGATCGCCGCCCTCGCCTCGGCCGCGGAGAGCGACCTGGGCGGGCCGGAACGGAGTTCCGATCCTCGAACGGATCGACGCTGATCGGCCAGGGTCCGACCCCGCGCACCGCCCGCCTTGGACCACACCAACGCCTCCAAGCTCGACGTCGCACGCACCCCTTGAAGCGCCCCCCACCGTTGCGTACGTTCGCACCGTGGACCTCGCAACATGGATCGTCGCCGTCGTCGCCGCCGGCGCCTCGGGTCTGGTAGCCGCGACGTCGCTCGCTCCCGCCATCGCCGCCGTCCGACGGATCGGGACCCCCGGCCGTCTCGAGCGTCTGATCCTGTGGAGCGCCCTGGGTGCCTCGCTCCTCGGCCGGATCGCCCCGTCGGCGGCCGCGCCGCCCCCGGCACCGATCCGGGTCCTCGCCGACCCGGCCGGATCCGCGCGACCACCGGACCCGACGCCGCGAACCGAACGGGTCCACGTCGTCCGGCCGGGCGACACGCTGTGGGACATCGCCGCCGCCGCCCTCGCCGGCCGCGACGGGATCCCCCCGACCTCGCGTCGGATCGCCCACTACTGGCCCCGCGTCTACGCCGCCAACCGGGAGGTGATCGGCGACGATCCCGACCTGATCCATCCCGGCCAGCGCCTCCGCCTCCCCGAGGAAGGATGATCATGTCGACCGAACAGTACGAAGAGATCCCGTGGGCCCAGCTCCTCGCCGACGACCAGGAACGCCGCCGCCGCACCCGATGGATCGCCGTCGCGGCCCTGGTCGTCGTCGTCGTCGGGGTGCTCGCCGTCGCCGCCGTGCTCCGCCCGTCGGCCCCCGACCCGATCGACGCCGCGCCGTCGTGGCCGACCCCCACGGCGTCGACCACCCCGACGTCGACCACCCCATCGTCGACGACCAGCATCGCGGACGGGGCCATGGTGATCTCCGAAGCCGCGCTCCGGGCAACGACGACCAGCGTCCTCACCGACGAGATCGTCAAGCTCCGCGCGGAGACCTTCGTCGCCGACTACTTCACCGTCGACGGCGACCCGGCGATCGTCGAGGAGCTCGAAGCATCCCTGGCCTCCGGTGTCGACCTGCCTCAGCTCCCCCACGACGATCCGCAGCGGCCCGCCCATCTCCTCAGCTTCGTCGAACGGGCCGACGCCTACTCGTGGTACCGGATCGCCGAGGATCGGTGGATCGTCGGCGTCGCCTTCCGGACGCTGTACACCACCGACGGTGCGACGTGGACCCGCAGTCCCGTCCATGCCGTCGCGGTGGGGGTCGTCCTGGACGCAGCAGGAGGGTCCGGGATCGTCGACCTGCCCATGCCGATCGTCGAACCGCTCCAGCGCACCACCGCACGCATCGATCCATACACGGGCTCCCCGACCGGCCCAGCAGCCGCAGTCGCGCTCGACTACGCCCGTCTCGTCGACGACGGCGCCACCATCGCCGAGCTGTCGGGAACCGACGAACGCTGGCGAGCGGTCGTCGAGGTCACGGATCGCTCGGGGTTGACATGGCCACTCGCGATCCGATCGGACCTGCTCCCCTGAACGGCCACCCGCCTCCCGAGGTGCCCGTCGGGCCGACATTCGAGGTCGGTCCGGGGCCGCTACCCTCGCGGCATGCTCACCACACGACGCGCCCCGGCCACCGAATGGCAACGACTGCTCACCGACCTCGGTATCTCCCCTCGGGACCGCATCCTCGTCGTCGAGCCCTCCTCCGGATCCCTCGTCGCCCTCCCTGCGGTCCCGGTCCTCACCGGTCCCCACGGCATGGCGCTGCTCGGGCCACCACTCGATGCTCCCCTCCCCGAGGACGCCACCGCCACCGCCACCGGGCTCCCCGCCGACAGCGTCGACGCCACGTTGCTGTTCTCCCCCTGGACCAACGCCAGCCAGGTCGGGGCGGTCGCGAAGGAGGCGATCCGCATCACCCGCCCAGGCGGAAGGGTCGCTCTTGGAACGCTCGACGCCGGCACGCTCCTCGACGCCTCACCGTCGGCATACCCGGCCGCGCTCGGCTTCCAGCTCTTCCCAGATCTCGCGTCCCGACTCCGTGACGCCCACCGCCACGACGCCATGATCGGCATCGAGCTGCTCCGGGCGGGCATCCACGACGTCGTGGTGGATCCCTTCGACGTCCCGATGGCCTACTACGACTCCCTCGACGAGTGCGTCGCCGACGTCGAAGCAGGGGCGTGGCCGGGGACCGACACGCTCGACGACGCCCGTCGTCAGATCCTCGCCCACGAGGTGCGACGCCTCCTGAAGGGGCGACGGTTCCCGCTCGTCGACGAACTCCCCTGGCTCATCGCACGAGGCACCAAGGGTTCGTGATCAGCCGAACGTCGCCTCCAGGACGCCGGTGGCCGCAGGGACGATCGACTCCCACGACGCGTCCGCGGACTTCGTCAAGGTGACGAAGTCCGCGGTCATGAACACGGAGGTGACGCCTTCGATGTCCAACAACGCAGCCGCCAGCGGATCGTCGACCTTTCCAGACCCAGGGAAGGTCCTCGGCCCGCCGACATCCACCCCGACGGTGAACTTCAACGCGTTGGGATTGGGCGTGTTGCTGATCTGGACCGGCACCGCGACTCCTTCCTCGGCACCGAAGGGTAGCGAGGTCTCCGGGCACCGAGGCTCCGCATGATCGTCGGGATCGACGTCGGAGGGACGTTCACCGATGTCGTCGCCGTCGACGGCGACGACATCGTCGCGGCGAAGATCCCCACCACACCGGACCAATCCGTCGGCGTCGAGGAGGGTGTGCAGAGGGTCGGGAGCCACGGCCCGGTTCGCCTCGTCCACGGCACCACCGTCGCCACCAACGCCCTGCTCGAGAGAACCGGCGCCCGCACGGCCCTGATCACCGACCGGGGTCTCGAGGACATCATCGAGATCGGCCGTCAGGATCGGCCCAGTCTCTACGACCCGACCGTCGACCGGCCCGAGCCGCTGGTCGCCCGGGAGGATCGCTTCGGCCGCCACGCCGACGGGACCTTCACCGAGCTTCCTCCCGGCATCGAATCGGTCGCCGTCAGCCTCCTGCGCTCCTACGAGGACCCCGCGGCAGAACGGGACGTCCGGGACCGGATCCGGTCGACCCGACCCGGGGTGCCCGTCTCCCTCTCCAGCGACGTCTCCCCCGAGTTCCGAGAGTACGAACGCACCTCCACCACCGTCCTCAACGCCTACCTGACCTCGGTGACGGCCCGGTACCTCGAACGGATCGGCCGACGACTCGACGCTCGGGTCGAGCACATCACCGTCATGCGTTCCTCCGGTGGCCTCGCCACCGCCGGCGAGGCGGCGGCGCTGCCGGCGTCGATCCTCCTGTCGGGGCCCGCAGGTGGAGCTGCCGCCGCCGGGACGTTCGGAACCCTCCTCGGTCTCGACACGGTGGTCTCGTTCGACATGGGTGGCACCTCGACGGATGTGTGTCGCATCGTCGACGGGCGACCCGAAGTGACCTACCAGCGCTCCGTGGCCGGCTATCCGTGCCGCATGCCATCGACCGCGATCCACACCGTCGGCGCCGGCGGCGGCTCGATCGCCTGGGTCGACGCCGGAGGATCGCTCCGGGTCGGGCCGTCGTCCGCCGGCTCGGTCCCTGGACCGGCCGCCTACGCACGAGGCGGCACCCGCCCCACGGTGACCGACGCCAACATCGTGTTGGGACGCATCTCCCCCGACGCCCGGCTCGGTGGAGAACTCGCGATCCGCGGCCAGCTCGCCCTCGCAGCCGTCGCCGACCTCGGCGAGCGGCTCGGCCTGGACCCGTTCCGGACCGCCCTCGGGATCGTCGCCATCGTCGAGGAGCACATGGCCGCCGCGATCCGTACCGTGTCCATCGACCGCGGTGCCGATCCCCGTGACGCCGCGCTGGTGGCCTTCGGTGGCGCCGGCGCGCTCCATGCGACCGCGCTGGCTCGCACCCTGGGGATGCGCGCGGTGATCGTCCCTCCCTTCGCCGGGGTCTTCTCCGCCCTGGGTCTTCTCCTGAGCCCGCCTCGGACGGACGTCTCCCGGACGATCCTGGTGGCGGAAGGCGACGTCGGGGTCCTCGACGACGTCGCCGCCGAACTCGGCCGCGAAGCGGAACATCGCCTCCGGGCGATGGGCGACGAGGCCGACCGCGTCACCACCATGGTGGACGTCCGCTATCGCGGACAGTCCCACGAGCTCACGGTGCCCTACCACGCCGGGGAAGGATGGGCGGTCCTCGGCGAACGATTCCACCATGCCCACCGTCGACGGAACGGGTTCCGGCGACCCGGCGATCCCATCGAAGCGGTCACCGTCCGAGCCGAAGCGATCGGGGTCCCTGCCATCGACGCCGCGTCCCTCCCCCCTCACCGCCCGGTGGGCGAGCCGTCCCGCGGCACCCGTCCGGTGGTCACCGACGACGGCATCGTCGACGCGACCGTCTGGTGGCGGCCGGCGCTGGCTCCCGATGCCGTCGTGCCGGGGCCAGCCGTCGTCGAGGAGCCCGAGGCCACGACGTGGGTCGCTGCCGGCGAGACGGCTCGGATCGATCCGCTCGGAGCGATGGAGATCCGATGGTGACGATCGACCCCGTCGCCCTCGAGGTCGCCCGCAACCGTCTCGCCGCGATCGCCGACGACATGGGGGTCGTGCTCCGGCGCACCGCCTACTCTCCCAACATCAAGGAACGGGCCGACTGTTCGGCAGCGCTGTTCGTTCCCTCCGGCGAGATGCTCGCCCAAGCCGAGCACATCCCCGTCCATCTCGGGTCGATGCCGGCTTCGGTCCTCGCCGTCCTCGATCGCTTCGGCACCGACGTCGAACCCGACGTTCAGTACGCGGTCAACGATCCGTACGCGGGCGGCACGCACCTGAACGACCTGACGCTCGTCCGTCCGGTCTTCGCATCCGGTCGGCTCGTCGCCTGGGTCGCCAACCGGGCGCACCACGCCGACGTCGGAGGAGAGGCCCCCGGGTCGATGCCCGCCCACGCCGTGACCATCGACCAAGAAGGCCATCGGGTTCCTCCCACGCTCGCCGTCAGGAACGGTCGCTGGCTCCCGTCGTTCCTCGATCCGTTCCTCGGCGCCACCCGAACCCCCGATGAACGCCTGGGCGACCTGTCGGCCCAGCTCGGAGCCAACGAGACGGCGGCCCAGAGGATCCTCGGCGAAGTCGGCGACGACCGGGACCGATGGGCAGCGATGACCGGCGCGTTGCTGTCCTACGGAGAGCGCAGGATGCGGGCCGCCGTCGACGCGCTCGCCGACGGCACCTACCTGTTCGACGACGTCATGGAGTGGAAGGGCGCCCTGCTCCCCATCCAGGTCGCCGTGACCATCGAAGGATCGACGCTACGGGCGGACTTCGCCGGGTCGGCTCCGCAGGTCGAAGGGAACATCAACGCGGTGGAGGCGGTGACACGATCGTGCCTCTACTACGCCGTCCGGGTGGCCACCGACCCTTCGATCCCGGCCAACGGCGGGTGCTACCGGCCCCTCGAGCTGGACGTCCCCGACGCCACCATCGTCAACGCATCGTTCCCCGCGGCCGTCGCCGCCGGCAACGTCGAGACCAGCCAGCGGATCGCCGACGTGCTTCTCGGCGCCCTGGCCCAAGCGGCACCCGATCGGGTCCCCGCCGCCGGGCAGGGAACGATGAACAACGTCCTGATCGGCAACGACCGCTTCGCCTACTACGAGACCATCGCCGGCGGGGAGGGAGGACGTCCCCATGCCCCGGGACGCTCGGGCATCCACACCGGGATGACCAACACCAAGAACACCCCGATCGAAGCCCTCGAATCCCACTACCCGTTCCGGATCCTCACCTACCGGCTCCGTCGAGGCAGTGGGGGGCGAGGCTTGCACCCCGGCGGCGAAGGGATCGAACGGATCATCGAGTTCGACGAGGCAGCCACCGTGTCGCTGATGGGGGAACGCCGTCAGATCGGACCCTGGGGTCTTGCAGGAGGAGAACCCGGAGCGCCCGGGGAGGATTGGCTCATCCGGGCCGACGGCTCGGTGGAGCGACTGGACGCCAAGACGACGGTCCGGGTCGAGCCGGGCGATCGGCTACAGGTGCTCACCCCCGGTGGCGGTGGATGGGGACCTCCCGACGAGCGGGCGACGGCACGGTGACGCCGCGGGCGGTCCGCACGTCCCGCCGTCGGATGGTCAATGCGCCACGCCGCGGGCAGGGACCACCGTCGGCGCGCCAGCCGCCTCCTCGGTCGTCTCCGACGGAGCCGGTGCGGTCTGGGTCGTCTCGGGCCGATGCACAGCCGGACGCACCCGCTGTGGCCCGGACTGGGGCACCGTGTAGGTCTCTTCGAGGACCAGCACCTCGACACCGCCGACGACGTCGGAGATGAGGTTGTAGAGCACCGCAGCGAGGGTCATGACGCCGCTCATCAAGATCGCTCCGATGAGCGCCGAGAGGCTGACGATGCGGAAGTAGAGCGGGCCGTTCGGCGTGAACGTCAGCTTCACCGAATCGGCGAGGTCGGCGAGTCGGGCAGGCACTCCTCGCTGGACGAGGATCGACCACATCACCCACGTTCCCAACACGAAGACGAGGGCCGCGATCAGGTTGAAGACGAGCGACACCTTCAGGACGGTCCACGGGTCGAACTTCCGGATCACCCGTCGTACTCGGCGAACGGCCATCTGTGGTCCTCCTTCGACGGCGAGTGTACCGCCGGGTCCGCGTTGCGGCGGTCAGTCCTCGTCTGCGGGGACCTTCGCCACGGCCGACAGCTCGGCACCATCCTCGAGGTTGATGACCTTCACGCCGGTCGACTCACGCTTCTGGCGGGAGATGTTCTTGACCGCTTGCCGGATCACGATCCCGTCGGTGGAGATGATGAACACCTCGTCGTCCGGATCGACCGACAGTGCGGCCACGAGACGTCCACGGGTCCGGGTCAGCTTCATCGCCTTGACGCCCATGCCCCCACGCTTCTGGCGCCGGAACTCCTCGAGTGCGGTCCGTTTCCCATATCCACCTGAGGTCAACAACAGCACCTCCCCGCCCTCGCCTGCCCGGGCAGCGGAGACGACGACGTCCCCCTCGCGGAGTCGGATGCCTCGGACACCTTGTGACGCCCGACCCATCGCACGGACGTCACTCTCGGCGAAGCGGATGCCCTGCCCGTTCTCGGTGAACATCAACAGGTCCTCCTCGCCCGAGGTGGCGCGCACCGCGACGACCTCGTCGCCTTCGGTCAGCTTGATCGCCACCAGCACCTGGTTGCGTGAGTCGTAGTCCACGAACTTGGTCTTCTTGACCAGGCCCTTCCTGGTGAACATCACCAGGAAGCGGTTCGTCTCGTAGTCGCGGGTGTCGATCATCGCCTCGACCCGTTCGTCGGGCTCCATGGACAGCACCGAGTGGATGAGCACACCCTTGGCCGTGCGGTCCTTACGCGGGATCTCGTGGGCTCGGACACGATGCACCCTGCCGGTGTTCGTGAAGAACAAGATGTAGGCGTGGGCGGTCGTGTGCAGGACGTGGGTGACGACGTCGTCCTCCCGAACCGCGGCGCCACGTATCCCTCGGCCGCCCCGGCTCTGGGTCCGATAGGTGCCGGCGAGAACGGACTTGACGTACCCGGCCGCCGAGATCGTGATGACGAGGTCCTCGTCGGCGATGAGGTCCTCGAGCGACATCTCACCGGTGTCGGGGATGATCCGGGAACGACGCCGGTCGGCGAACCTGTCCTTGATCGCGGTGAGCTCCTCGGCGACCAGATCGCGGCGGCGATCCTCCGAGGCGAGGATCGCTTCGAGCTCCGCCATCAGCGCCTCCAAGGCGGCGTACTCCTCGCGCAGCTTGTCCGTCTCGAGGGCCGTCAGGCGCCGCAGCGGCATGTCGAGGATGTGGTTGGCCTGGATCTCGGACAGCTCGAAGCGGCTCATCAACGCCTGGCGTGCCGCGTCGACGTCGGCCGACGAGCGGATGATCTCGACGACCTCATCGATGTTGTCGAGCGCGATGAGGAGGCCCTCGACGATATGCGCTCGTGCCCTGGCCTTCTCGAGACGGTAGCGGGTACGGCGTTCGATGACCTCGAGCTGGTGGTCGATGTAGTGGTGCACCATCTGGGCCAGATCGAGGACCCGAGGCACGCCGTCGACCAGCGCCACCTGGTTCACCGCGAAGTTCTCTTCGAGCTGGGTGTGCTTGTAGAGGAGGTTGAGGACCACCTGGGGGTTGGCGTCCTTCTTCAGCTCCACGACGAGCCTGGTCCCGGTGCGGTCCGACTCGTCTCGGAGATCCGCGATCCCGGTGACGGTCTTCGCCTTCACCAGATCGGCGATCTTCTCCATGATCCGATCGCGGCTGACCTGGTAGGGGATCTCGGTGACGACGATCCCGAGCCGGCCCTTCTTCATCTCGACGATCTCGGTGACCGCCCGCATCTTGATGGATCCCCGGCCGGTGTGGAGGGCGTCGTTAATGCCTTTGGTCCCCACGATGTACGCACCGGTCGGGAAGTCGGGGCCCTTCACGAACTCGGCCAGGTCGTCGACGGTGGCGTCGGGATGCTTGAGGGCGTACAGGACCGCGTCGGTGACCTCGCCCAGGTTGTGGGGCGGGATGTTGGTCGCCATCCCCACCGCGATGCCCGTCGAGCCGTTGGCCAGCAGGTTGGGGAAGCGCGCCGGAAGCACCAGAGGCTCCTCGCGTTCTCCCGAGTAGTTGTCGCCGAAGTCGACCGTGTTCTCGTCGATGCCCTCCATCATGTGCGCGGCGATCGGCGCCAGACGCGCCTCGGTGTACCGCATGGCCGCCGGCGGGTCGTCGACGGTACCGAAGTTCCCCTGCGGGTCGATCAGGGGGTACCGCGAGGCGAAGTCCTGGCCGAGCCGCACCATCGAGTCGTAGACGGCTTCGGGACTGTGGGGGTGGAACCAGCCGACGACGTCGCCGACCACCCGTGACGACTTCCGGTACGGTGTGCCGGGACGGATCCCGGCATCGTGCATCGCGTACAGGATCCGGCGATGGACCGGTTTGAGCCCATCGCGGACGTCCGGCAGCGCCCGTGACACGATGACCGACATCGCGTACTCCAGGAAGGACTCCTGCATCTCGGTTTCGATGTCGATCGGATCGATGTTGCCGTGCTGTTCGGTCTCTGGCATCGTGCGGTGGTCTCCGGTTCAGAAGTCGAGGAAGCGGACGTCTTTGGCGTTCTGCTGGATGAAGGTCCGTCGGGCCGAGACGTCGTTGCCCATCAAGGTCGAGAACGTCTCTTCGGCACCGAACTCGTCGTCGAGGCGAACCTCGAGGAGCTTGCGGTTGTCGGGGTTCATCGTCGTCTCCCACAGCTGTTCGGCGTTCATCTCACCGAGACCCTTGAACCGCTGGATGTTGAGCTTCCGGCCGGAGAGCTCCTCCTTGATCCGTTCGAGGTCCTCGTCGGTCTGGATCCAATGTGTCTTCGTGCCGACCTTGACGCTGTACAGGGGCGGCTGGGCGATGTACACGTAGCCGCTCTCGATCAGGTTCGCCATGTGTCGGTAGAAGAAGGTGAGCAGCAACGTGCGGATGTGGGCACCGTCGACGTCGGCATCGGTCATGATGATGATCTTGTGGTAGCGGGCCTTGGTGAGGTCGAACTCGTCGCCGATCCCGGTGCCGATGGCGGTGATCAACGACTGGATCTCGTTGTTCTGGAGGATCCTGGCCAGTCGGTTCCGCTCGACGTTGATGATCTTGCCGCGGATGGGCAGGATCGCCTGGAACTCGCTGTTGCGGGCCTGCTTGGCCGACCCACCCGCCGAGTCGCCTTCGACGATGAACAGCTCACTGCGTTCGGGGTCCTTCGATCCGCAATCGGCGAGCTTGCCGGGCAGCCCGGAGGATTCGAGGAGGCTCTTGCGGCGGGTGAGGTCCCTGGCTTGCCGGGCGGCCTGCCGGGCACGAGCGGCGTTCACGGCCTTGTCGACGATCTTGCGTCCTTCGCCGGGGTTCTTCTCGAACCACTCGGGGAGCCGCTGGTTGAGGGCCTTCTCGACGAACGACCGGATCTCGGTGTTCCCGAGTTTGGTCTTGGTCTGGCCCTCGAACTGAGGGTTCCGTACCTTGGCGGAGATGACGGCGGTCAACCCCTCGCGGACGTCTTCGCCCTGCAGGTTCGGGTCCTTGTCCTTGAGGATGTTGCGGGAACGGGCGAAGTCGTTGATGGCCCGGGTGAGGGCCTTCCGGAACCCTTCCTCGTGGGTGCCGCCCTCGTGGGTGTTGATGTTGTTGGCGAACGACAGGATCGACTCGTTGTACGAAGCCGTCCACTGCAACGCCACGGCCACCTCCGCGTGGTCGCCCTTCTCCTCGAAGAACGCCACGTGGCCGTGGATGGGCTCCTTGGTGGAGTTCAGGTACTTCACGAAGTCGATGATCCCTCCCGAGTAGCGGAAGGTCTCTTCGATGGGTTCCTCCGGACGCTCGTCACGGAAACGGATCTCCAGTCCGCGGTTCAGGAACGCCATCTCCCGGAGCCGGCTCATCACGATGCGCGCCTGGTACTCGGTCGTCTCGGCGAAGATGTCGGGGTCGGCCCAGAACGTCACCTGGGTCCCGGATCGTTTGGCGGGTTTCCCCTTCTCGAGGGGCCCGAGGGGCTTGCCGTACTCGAAGCTCTGGGTCCACTGGAACCCATCGCGCGCCACGGCGACGTCCATGCGTCGTGACAGCGCGTTGACCACCGAGACCCCGACCCCGTGCAGGCCTCCTGACACGGTGTAGGCGCCGGACTCGAACTTCCCACCGGCATGGAGGGTCGTGAGGACGGTGGTCAACGCGGGGAGCTTCGTCTTGGGATGCTTGTCGACGGGGATCCCGCGACCGTTGTCGCGGACCCGTACGCCGCCGTCGGCGAGCAGCGTGACCTCGATCCGGGTACAGAACCCTGCCATCGCCTCGTCGACCGCGTTGTCGACGACCTCCCACACGAGATGGTGGAGCCCCTTGGGACCCGTCGAACCGATGTACATCGCGGGCCGGCGGCGAACCGCCTCCAACCCTTCGAGAACGGTGATGTCCTTCGCTTCGTAGGACGCGCCGGACGCGCGTTGGGTCTTGGTCACGGGGCTCCTTCGGATCGCCTGGCCGGCGTGAACGGGGGTCGTCGACTGGTAGCCCGAGTATAGCGAGAAAGGCCGCGAAACCCTTGTTTTCCCTGGCTCAACGCCCCCTCCGACGAACCACCCGGAGCTGGATGTCGTGGACCAGTTCGGGGCCGAACTCGTCCGCGATGCGCGCCAGCAGATCGGCCTTGTCGTACCGGAGCACCCCAGCGTCGGTCGGGGACGAGACCGCGACCGCCAGGACCCCGTCCTTGACCCCGATCGGTTCGCTTCGCCCGCCCCATCGGGGACCGGCGATCCGGTCCCATTCCTCGATCAACCGACCCGTTCGGATGTCGGCCCCGTTGCCCAAGCCGCCGAGGATCCCTCCGAGGACGTCGGTGATCGGAGCGGGATCGCGTCGTGGCTTCTCCAGGTACGTGGCCCTCGGGCGCGGCGCGCGGCGGGGCTCGTCGGGCGGCTCGTGTGCACTCATCGGGTCGTCATCCTCGCTGCTCGGGTCGGCGCCGGGCCGGCACCGACGCTCATCGGTGGACCGTGCCGGCCGAGACGTTCCACCGGACGCCTGCGACCGGAACCTCATCTTCTCTCGCGGTGGTGACGAGAACCTGCCCCTCGGGAAGCTCGGAGACGACGCCCGCGACCCGATCGGTGTCGAGCTCAGAGAACACGTCGTCGAGGAGCAGGATCGGGACCACGTCCTTGAGGTCGGCGATGGCACGGAAGGCCGCCAGACGGAGCGCCAATGCTGCGGTGCGCTGTTCACCCTGGCTCGCTGCCGTCCGCACGGGCCGGCCGTCGAGCATCAGCATCGGATCGTCCCGATGCGGGCCGACGCTCGTGGTCCGCATCTCCATGTCCCGGTGCCGTCGGCTCCGGAGGGCCTCCAGGAGGGCCGGAGCGGGATCACCCGTCCCAGGGAACCATCCCGGCGTGTAGCTCCACCGCAGGACGCCTTGCCGCCCGATCTCCCGGTAGGTCCGTTCGAGGGTGTCCTCGATGGCATCGAGCACCGCGACCCTGGCCGCGTACAGACGCGCCCCCGACGCGGCGTACCGCTCGTCCCAGACGTCGAGGGTCGTCGGATCGGTCCCTCGCCCTTCCTGTCGCAGCAAGGCGTTCCGTTGCCGCAGCGCGCGCTCGGCGTCGGTCTGATCCGCGGCCGCTGCCGGCCACAGCGCCGCCGCCAGGTCGTCGAGGTAGTCACGGCGGCGGCCCGGTCCCCGCTTGACGAGGTCGAGATCGTCCGGTTGGAACGCCACGACCGGCACCTCCGACAGCAGGTCCCGAATCCGCGGCGGCCGTTTCCCGTTGAGAAGCACTCGCCGTCGCCCCTGCCGGGGCACGGCGACCTCGACGAGGCGTTCACGCACCCCATCGTCGAAGGCCCCCCGCACGATCGCTTCGTCTGCTCCGGATCGGATCAACGCGTCGTCGGGAGTCCCCCGGAACGATCGCATGGATCCCAGAAAGGCGACTGCTTCCAGGATCGTGGTCTTCCCCGCACCGTTCCCGCCGACGAAGACGTTCACCCCCGGGGCGGGCCGCAGATCCAGCTCGCGATAACACCGGACGTCCGCCAGCCGAAGCCACTCGAGATGCACGCTCGTTCGCTCAGAGCCGCACCGGCATCAGCAGGTAGCGGAACTCGTCGGTGTTCGCTCCCTTGAGGAGACCCGGCTTGAGCGGATCGGACGTCTCGATCGTGACCTCCTCGTCGGCCACCGCCGACACACCGTCGGTCAGGTACCGGGTGTTGAAGGCGATGGTCATCTCCTCACCCTGGTAGTCGGCCGCGATGTGCTCGGTCTCTTCCCCGACCTCCTGGCGGATGACGCTCAGACCGATCCCACCGTCGTGCAGATTCAGGCGGACCGGGATGTGGTCCTCGGCGACGAGCGCCGCTCGTCCCACCGCCTCGAGGAGCTCCTCTTTGTTGACCACCACCCGATTGGGGTACGACTCGGGCAGGAGCTGCCGGTAGTTCGGGAAGGCGGCATCGATGATCCGGGCCGACAGACGTCCACGGCCCGTGGCGAACACCGCCTCACGCTCGCCCAGCCCGACGGTCATCTTCCCGTCTCCCACCGTCCGGGCGAGCTCTCTCAACGCCCGGTACGGGACCAGCCGGGTGCCCGACGTCGACACGCCTGGCACGTCGCGCACGGCGAGGCGGTACGAGTCGGTCGCCACCAGACGCAGTCCCTCGTCGGTCGCCTCGAACAGCACCCCGGTCAACGTCGGTCTCGCTTCGTCCGACGACGCCGCCACCCCGACCTGCCCGATCGCCTTGGTCAGCTCGAGCCCATCGACGTCCACGGTCTCGGCCGGGAACCCATCGGTCACCGATGGGAAGTCATCGACGTTCATCTCCCGGAGCCGGAACCGTGGCCCGTTGCCGGTGATCTCCACCTCACCGTCGGCTGCGGTCATCGACACCGCTCCCGCCGGCAGTTTCCGCACCGCCTCCGCGGCGAGCTTGGCGGGGATGACCGTGCGCCCCTCCTCCATCGCCTCGACGTCGAGGTACGTCTGGACGGTGACCTCGTTGTCGGTCCCGGTGACGGTGAGCTTCGATCCGACCACCTCGACCAGGATCCCCTGGAGGATGGGCAACGGGGACCGGGTTCCCACGGCTCGGCCGGCACGGGCCAGGACATCGGCGAGGTCGTCTCGTTCTGCTCGGATTCTCACGTGGTTCTTCCTCTGCTGCTATCTGATGGATATGGAAACGGTAGAAGCCGTAGTAGGTACTGTGGATGGTGGATAGGTCCGGTGCAACCCGGCAGGCACCCGGTTCCCCCGTCCACACCGGATGTGGACAGATGGCGGGCTGTCCACGGAGGCGACGCGATCGTTCGGGGAGGTGTTGACAACCATCATGTTGTCCTCAGGCGTCCCGACAGGTTGCTCACAGCGTCGAAGACCTCCTTGTCGCGTTCCATCAGCCCCTTGATCTTGTCGACGGCGTGCATGACGGTGGTGTGGTCCCGGCCGCCGAACGCGGCGCCGATCTTGGGAAGGGACAGGTCGGTGAGCTCCCGGCACAGGTACATGGCGATCTGGCGAGCCCGGGCGAGGGGCTGCTTCCGGGACGGGCCGAGCAGATCGGCCCTGGGCAGATCGAAGTACCGGGAGGTGGCGTCGATGACCAGGTCGGCGGTGATCGGCTCGTCCCGCGGAGAGCGGATGACGTCGCGGAGGACCTCCTTGGCCAGCGGGAGGGTGATCCGCTCGTGGGTGAGGGCGGCGAAGGCGGTGACACGGGTGAGTGCCCCTTCGAGCTCGCGGACGTTCTCGAAGACGTTGTCGGCGATGTAGTTGAGGACGTCGCGTGGAACCGGCGTCGGGGCGAACTCGGCGTTCTTGCGCAAGATCGCGAGGCGCGTCTCGACGTCGGGGGTCTGGATGTCGGTCAGGAGCCCCCACTCGAACCGGCTGCGGAGCCGATCTTCGAGGGTCGACAGATTGCGGGGATGGCGATCGGAGCTGATGACGAGCTGCTTGCCGTGCTCGTAGAGGGTGTTGAAGGTGTGGAAGAACTCCTCGAGGATCTGTTCCTTCCCCTCGAAGAACTGGACGTCGTCGAGGAGGAGGAGGTCGGTGTGGCGGTACCGGTCCTTGAACTGATCCATCCGCTTGCGGCGGATCCCGTTGATGAACTCGTTGAAGAACTGTTCGGAGGTGACATAACGGATGGTGGCGGTGGGATCGATCTCGAGCCGGTGATGTCCCACGGCATGGAGGAGATGGGTCTTGCCGAGGCCGGCGTCGGCGTAGATGAACAGGGGGTTGTACTGGCTGCCGGGCTGTTCGGCCACCGCCAGGGCGGCGGCGTGGGCGAACCGATTCGACTGACCGACGACGAAGTTGTCGAACGTGTACTTGGGGATGAGTCGAACGGTCCGCTGTTGCGGTGGCCGTTCGTCGACCGGGCCGCTGCCGAGGGGATGGGAGATCCGTGGGGCGGGGGTCGTCGGGTCGCCGGGGTCGCCGGGCTCACGCAGGGCCGCGACGAGGTCGACGGTGACCTCTTCACCGAAGAGGCCTTCGGCGGCATCCGCGATGGCGGCCAGGTACCGGTCGCGCACCCAGCGATAGTGGAAATCGGTGGGTGCCACGAGACGGAGGACGTTGCCGTCGATCTCGGTGTCGAGGGGGTCGATCCAGGTCTGGAGCGCCGCCTGGGGGATCCGACCTTGAAGGTGGCTGCGGAACGTGTCCCAGGTGGTGTCCGAGGAGTTTGGCTGTGCCACGATGTGCGGTGCGCTCCCCATGTGGTCGGTCGTGTCTTGCTATCCACACATGTATCCACAGGGTGTGGAAACACGTGACGGCGGTCCGTCTCGGCGTCGGACCCGTTTCCTCTCGGAGGGAAGTCTGCGGTTCGGCCCGCCCAAGAGCGGCGGCGAGTATATGGACGGCGTGAAGCGACATGCAAGACCGGCAAAAGCGCGCCTTGCTCCCCCGCCAGGGCCGATGTCGGACATCGGGGAAGCCTTGGGCCACAAGGGATCCGGCGTCCTGGGATCCTCTGGAAGATGCGGCGGCCGGGCACGAGAAGCGCCGCGGAGGCGGCGATCGGGTTTTCGCGAGGAGCGGTAAGATTTCGCGACCCGCACGAACGACGGCGTGGTGCTGGGTGCGAGCTTTGACATAGATCACCATGCTCCGTAACCTTCCCGGCCGAACCGCGTACCTCTCCCCATCCGGGATCGATCTCTCATGAAACGTACCTATCAACCGAACGTGCGACGTCGCAAGCGCAAGCACGGGTTCCGCTCCCGCATGCGGACCCGGGCGGGCCGGGCCATCGTCAAGCGCCGACGTGCCAAGGGCCGTCACGAGCTCACGGCCTGAGGCTCGCGGGCGTCCGTTCGTTCCCCTTCGCTCGCGCTCTCGATTCCGGGAGGTGTACCGAAGGGGACGTCGGCGTCGCTGCGGGGGCGTGACGGTCGTGCGCCTCGGAGGCACCGAGGGGCGGCCCGAGGTGGGCGTCGTCGCCGGTCGGAAGGTGGGGAACGCGGTTCGACGGAACCGGGCGAAACGCCGCCTGCGGGAGGCAGTAGCCCGGGTTCCGTTGCAGCCGGGGGCGGCGTACATCGTGATCGCGTCGCCACCGGTGGTCGATGCCCCGTTCGACCGACTGGTCGAGTGGGTCGCCGATGCCGTCGGGGACGCGAAGGAGGAGACGTGAGCGAGATGACGACCGCCGATCGGCCGGGGGTCGTCGCGCGTCTGGCCATCGGGGCGATCCGGGGCTACCAGCGGTTCGCGTCTCCCTTGCTGGGCGCACGCTGCCGGTACCACCCGACGTGCTCGTCCTACGGGCTGGAGGCGCTCCAGCGCCATGGCGCGCTCCGCGGTGGATGGTTGGCGGCCAAACGGATCGGTCGATGCCATCCCTTCCATGACGGCGGGTTCGATCCGGTCCCCGACGTGCCGGGAGGGCCCTCGTGAACCTCAATCCGTGGAACCTCCTGCTGTCGTTGATCGGCGGACTCCTCGCCTTCTTCTACCAGATTCTTCCAAACTATGGCATCGCCATCATCCTGTTGACCTTGGCCATCAGCCTGGTGCTGTTCCCGATGACCCTCAAACAGACCCGCTCGATGAAGGCGATGCAGGAGATCCAGCCGGAGGTCAAGCGGCTCCAGAAGGAGCTGAAGGGCGATCGCGAGGAGCTGAACAAGCGGCTGATGGAGCTCTACCAGGAACGCGGGGTGAACCCGGCTGCCGGGTGCCTGCCGCTGGTGATCCAGATGCCGATCTGGTTCGCGCTCTTCAGCGTGCTACGCGGGGGCAGCGGCATCCCCGCGGATTCGGCGCTGGCCGCCGCCGTCGATCCGGCCCGGGAGGCGATCAACGCGGGTGTGTCCCTCGCCGATCCGGTCTTCGATGCCGTCCGCTTTCTCGGCATGAACCTCATGGCGAGCCCGAGCAAGGCGGTGTCGGAGCAGGGGTTGCTCGCGGCGATCCCCTACCTGATCTTGGTCCTGATCATCGTGGCCGCGGGCTACTACCAACAGGTCCAGACGACACGGACCCGGGACGACACGGGCCAACAGAGCCAGGCCGCCCAGAGCATGCAATCCGCCATGAAGATCATGCCGGTCTTCTTCGGGTTCATCTCGTGGACGCTGCCGGCCGGGCTCGGTCTGTACTTCGCCACGTCGAACCTCTTCCGGATCGGCCAGCAGGCGCTGATCCTCCGGATGGACGAGGGCGACGGCAACGGGAAAGCGACCACCGGCTCGGCCGGGTCCGATCCGGGGGACGACCAGGGATCCTCGGGGAACGGGCCCCGGAACGGGCCATCCCGCAACGCCAGCAAGAAACGCAACCGCCGCAAGAGGAGATAGCGCATGGAGTGGGTCGAAGTTCAGGGCAAGAGCGTCGACGTCGCCGTCGCCGCCGCCCTCGCCGAGCTCGGACTCGAATCGGCGGACGAGGCCACCATCGAGGTCATCCAGGAGCCCAAGAGCGGCTTCCTGGGCATCGGCGGGCAGGAGGCGATCGTCAAGGTCACCCGGAAGCCGCGGTCCAAGCGACGTCGCCGTCGGAGGGGCCGAGGGAAGGATCGGGACGGCGCCGGATCGGGCTCGAAGGCCGACACGGGCCAGGGCGACGGGTCCGGGCGCAACGGCGGGAGGCGCGGTCGTGGAGGCAAGCGATCGGACGGCAACGCCGGCGGTGCGTCGAGCGAGGAGCGACGAGCTTCCCGTCAGAAGCCGAAGCAACGGCAGGAACGAACGAAGGAGCCGGCGATGAACGACACGGAGAAGCCGAAGGCCGACATTAACGAGCAGGCCGAGATCGCCGTGGCGTTCCTGAAGGGACTCCTGGACGCCTTCGGCCTGGAAGGGGAGGTCACCTCGAGGGTCGACGACGACGTCCTCTTCCTGGACGTCGCCGGGGATCAGACCGAGGCCTTGGTGGGCCCGAAGGGCTCGGTGATGCATGCGGTGCTGGAGCTCACCCGGACGGTCATCCAACGGAAGACCTTCGGTGCGCCGAGGATGCGGATCGACATCGCGGGATACGCCCAACGTCGACGGGAAGCCCTGAAGATCTACACCACCAAGCTGGCGGAGAAGGCCATCGCCGAGGGCGGCGAGATCATGCTCGAGCCGATGAACGCCGCCGATCGTAAGGTGGTGCATGACACGGTGGCTGAGATCGAGGGCGTTCGGAGCTTCTCGGAGGGCGAAGAACCCCAGCGGGCCGTGGTCATCGCCGCCGAGGACCGGGCTGCGGAGCCCGCGGAGGAGCCCGCGGAGGAGACGCTCGACCACGGGGGAGCGACTGCCGACGAGGGGTGAGCCGCCCATGACGAACGAAGGGTCCGATGTTTCCCGTGGAACATCGGACCCGGTCGCGTCGGGGACCCACCTCACCGGAGCGGAGCGCCGGGGCCTGGATGCCGTCGGACGCTGGGCTCGGCTCCCGCATCTCCCGGCCGAGGGCCTCGCCCGGTACCGGCGCTGGCTGGCCGAGGAAGCGGCGCCGGCGGGCGGGATCGGCCCCAAGGAGGTCCCGCGTCTGTGGACTCGGCACCTGGTCGATGCCTTGACCTTCGCCGGTCCGCGGGATGTGGACGAACCGCGGCGGATCGTCGACGTCGGTACGGGGGTCGGACTGCCCGGGATCCCACTGGCGATGGCGTTCCCTCGCAGCGAGGTGGTGCTGGTGGATCGGGCGAGGCGTCGGGCCGACCTCGTTCGGCGGGCGGTACGGATCCTGGCCCTCGACAACGTGGTCGTGGTCGAGGGCGACGCGGGGGCCCTGGCCACCGCCGGGATCCGGCCCCACCTCATGACCTTCCGAGGGTCCCTCGGGGTTCCGGCCGCTGCCCGGCTGGCGGTCCAGGCGGTCGGGGACGGCGGGGCCGGGGTGCTGGGCCTGAGCCGACGGCCCGAGTCTCCGTCGCTCCCGGTCGTCGACGGCCTCGACGCCGACCTGGAGGTGGTGCGGGTACCCGAGGATGTCCTTGACTCGCCCGCCTGGCTCCTTAGGATACGCCCGCGACGGGATGTTCCCCGCCGCTCGTGATCCGAGGAGATGCTTCACCGTTGGAGCCTGCAACCATCGTCGCCATCGCCAACCAGAAGGGTGGAGTCGGCAAGTCCACGACCGCCATCAACCTCGGCGCGGGACTGGCGTTCCAAGGGGAGCGGGTGCTCATCGTCGATCTCGATCCTCAGGGCAACACGACCTCGGGCCTGGGGGTGGATCGAGGCGCCATCGAGTACTCGACCTACGACCTCCTCGTCGACGAGGTCGATGCCGCCGATGTGCTCGAACCGACGAGTGTTCGTGATCTCTTCGTGGTGCCGGCGACGATCGAGCTCGCCGGCGCCGAGATCGAACTGGTCTCGATGTTCTCCCGGGAGACCCGGCTCCGGACGGCCCTCAAGCCGCTGGTCGCCGACTACGACTTCGTGCTCATCGACTGTCCGCCCTCGTTGGGGTTGCTCACGGTCAATGGTCTGTCGGCGGCCCACGAGGTCCTGATCCCCATCCAGTGTGAGTACTACGCCCTCGAGGGGGTCAGTCAACTCATGCGCAACATCCAACTCGTCCGGCAGAACCTGAACCCTGAGCTTGAGGTCGAGGGTGTGGTGCTGACGATGTTCGACGGACGCACGACGCTCGCCACCGACGTGGTCGAGCAGGTGCGGGCCCACTTCGGCGAGCGTACCTACCGGACGGTGATCCCGCGGACGGTGCGGCTCTCGGAGGCGCCCTCCTACGGCGAGCCGATCGAGGCGTACGACCCGATGTCCCGAGGCGCCATCGCCTACCGGGAGCTGGCCCGGGAGTTCAGAAGGAGGCACGGCCATGACCAGGCAACGTAAGGCAGGGGCGAGGAAGGCGGGCCTGGGCCGAGGTTTGGATGCGTTGATCCCCACCGATCTCCCGGTGGCCGGGTTCGCCGAGATCCCGGTGGCGTCGGTTCGGCCCAACCCCCGTCAACCCCGCCGGACCTTCGACGATGCGGCATTGGAGGAACTCGCCGCATCCATCTCCGCCGTCGGGGTGTTGCAGCCCATCGTCGTCAGGGACGCCGGCGACGGGGCCTACGAGCTGGTGGCCGGCGAGCGCCGTCTCCGGGCGACGGCCTTGGCAGGCAACGCGACGATCCCGGCGATCATCCGCGGGGAGTCCGACGACGAGACGTCTCTCACGCAGGCCCTGATCGAGAACGTCCAACGGGAGGACCTGTCCCCTCTGGAGGAAGCCGCCGCCTATCGCCAGCTTCTGGAAGATTTTGGTATGACCCACGAGGAGGTCGCCAACCAGGTCGGGAAGAGCCGCAGCGCGGTCACCAACACGCTCCGGCTGCTCCAGCTCCCAGGGCCGGTGCAGGCGATGGTCGATGACGGGACCCTGAGCGCCGGGCACGCCAGGGCGCTCCTGGGGCTCGACGACGTCGCCTACACGATCCATATCGCCGAGCGAGCAGCGACCGAGGGGTGGTCGGTCCGACAGACCGAAGACGCGGTGCGGATGCGCAAGGCGAGTGAGGGCAAGCGGACCCGCCGGGAGCCGGCGGTGAGACCAGCGGCGATCATCGAGCTCGAGTCGAAACTGGCCGAACATCTGGGGACGAAGGTCGCCATCGACTACCGAGGCAGGGGCGGCAAGCTGGTGGTCCGCTTCTCCTCCCTCGACGATCTCGAGCGGATCTACCGACTCTTCTATCGCTGATCTCGAGATGACCCCTCGCGCCGCTGAGCCGGCGGCGTCTCGTGGAACCGGACGAGGGCACGGCCGGTGAGGATCCCCGTCGTTCCGTCGGGTTCGGGCACGGCGACCACGATGGCCGGTGAGCGGGTCTCCTTGAGGATGGGGGTGGCGCGTCCACCGACCGGGAGGGACAGCTCGGCGGCCACGGCGCCGGCCAGGGAGCGCCCGGCTTCGGAGGCACTGCGTTCGGAGGCGAAGGAGTAGACCCCCGGTCGGGGCTCGGCGACGAAGGACACCACCAAGGTGGCGTCGAGACGGTTGGCGCGACGCGCCCGCAGACGTTCGGTCGGTCGGGTGTCGATGCTGCGCGACAGGAGCGGGTAGGCCCCTCGCTCGGCGACGAAGCGGACGAGACCCAAGGCCGCGCGCCAGGTACTGGCAGATTCTTCCTCATCGGAGCACGCGGCATCCACGTAGATGCGGCTGCCGACGATCGTCGGTGGCAGGGTGTCGATCCACTCCCGCTCGCGGACGACCTCCCGGCCCGGCTTGTCGGTGGCCCGCCGCATGAGGGCCAACTCGGATGCGACGGCCGGGCCGGCGATGCCGTCCTCGGGCATCCGCCGGTTGTGCTGGAAATCCAACAGCGCTCGCAACGTGTCGTCACCGAAGATGCCATCGACCTTGCCCGCGTCGAACCCGAGGGCATTGAGTCGGCGCTGGAGCTCGGCGACGTCATCGCCTCGCATCATCGGGATCCGCCGGTACAGCAGCCGATCACCGAGCGAGAAGCCGGCGTCGACGAGCGATCGCCAGGTGTCGGGACCGACGATGCCATCGACCGGGAGCCCCTTCTTGCGTTGGAACGAGCGGACCGCAGCTTCCGTGGCGTCGCCGAAGAGCCCGACCTCGTCGTCGCCCGTCGGGTGCCCGAGGGCGGCGAGTCGATCCTGGATGTCGCGCACCGGTTCGCCGCGATCGCCGCGGTGGAAGAGCCTCACGCTCCCATGGTCCCACACGTGGTGCCGAAGCGGCGATCGTCGGGGCTTCGCGCCTGCACCGACATCCAGGATCGACCGCGCGGCGACGCTTCTGGTCTCAGCGGAGGAAGTCGGCGAGCTCCGTCTCGAGCTGTGCCTTCGAGCGGGCACCGACCAGACGCTTGACCTCCTGACCGTCCTGGAACACGATCAAGGTCGGGATGCTCATCACGCCGTACTGCATGGCGGTCGCCTGGTTCTCATCGACGTTGAGCTTCACCACCTTGAGCTTCCCGGCCTTCTCGGCGGCCAGTTCCTCGAGCGGGCGATCCATCATCTTGCATGGTCCACACCACTCGGCCCAGAAGTCGACGAGCGACGGAGTGGAATCGGCGACGATCTGGCTGAACGTGGCGTCGTCGGCGGTGACGGTGTTGGCGGACATGGGTTCCTCCTGCTGGTTCGTCGGGGTGGGGTTCACGGTGTGGCCGAGGTCAGGTCTGCTCGTCCAACCATCGCTCCGCATCGATCGCGGCCTGGCAGCCCATGCCGGCGGCGGTGACGGCTTGACGGTACGTGTGGTCGACCACATCCCCGGCGGCGAACACCCCCTCGACCGACGTTCGAGTCCCCTCGTGCACGACGATGTAGCCGGCATCGTCGAGGTCGAGCTGGTCGCCGAAGACACTCGTATTGGGGGTGTGGCCGATGGCCAGGAACAGGCCGTCGACGGCGAACTCGGTCTCCTCGCCCGTCTTGACGTTCTCCAGACGCAGTCCGGTGACCTCCTTGTCGCCGAGGACTTCCTGGACGGTCGTGTCCCAGATGACCTCGATCTTGGGATGGTCGAGGGCCCGGTGGGTCATGATCTTCGATGCCCGGAACTCGTCTCGACGATGGATGATCGTTACCTTCGAAGCGAACTTGGTGAGGAACAGGGCCTCCTCCATGGCGCTGTCACCGCCACCGACGACCGCCAGTTCCTTGTCCCGGAAGAAGAAACCGTCGCAGGTCGCGCACGCCGACACGCCGTAGCCACGGAGGCGTTCCTCGCCGGGCACGCCGAGCCACCGAGCGGACGCCCCCGTGGAGACGATCACGGACTCGGCGTGATAGAGGTCGTCGTTGACCCACACCTTGAACGGGTAGGCGCCGAAGTCGACCTGCGTGACGTCGGACGACACGATGCGGGTGCCGAACCGCTCGGCCTGCTTGCGCATGTTGTCCATCAGCTCGGGGCCCATGATGCCGTCGGGGAAGCCAGGGTAGTTCTCGACGTCGGTGGTCAACATGAGCTGGCCGCCGCGTTCCATGCCTTCGATCATCAAGGGGGCGAGATCCGCTCGGGCGGCGTAGATCGCTGCGGTGAGCCCGGCAGGGCCCGATCCGACGATGAGCACCTTCTCACACGAGTCCGTCATCGGTCACTCCTGGTTGTCTGCGGGGAAACGCTTGCTCCAGATGAACGCACCGGCGACGACGAATATGCCGCCAACGACGGCGTAGGCCACCTCCATCCCGATGAGGGCACCGAGGGCGCGGAACAGACCCACGATGACCCACAGGACGATGAGGAACGCGAGGGTCGTGACGACGAGGCCGAGGGCCGTCCAGGTCACCGCGTCGGCGACCCGATCCACCGTCATCCGGCGGATCTTGGCGGCGAGCTCTTCGAGGAAGCTCGCCAGCTGGGTCGCGTAGTCGTTGCGGTCGGTCATCGCCGCCGAGGTTAGCGGTCCGTCGACCCCTCAAGGGCCCGTGACGGAGCAGTCGCTCAGGTCGAGGGTGACGAGGCGTCCGGTTCCCACGATCTCGAGGAGGACCGTGTCGCCGCCGGCGGCGATCGGGGTGACCGAGATCGGCGAGCCGACAGCGTCGGCGAGCGCGGCCAAGCAGGCTTCCAGGTCGGCGCGGGCGATCGCGACGTCGAGGCCGGTCTCGCCGACCTCGACGGTCGTGGCGCCGTCCTGCTGGAGCGCGGAGAGCCGTTCGGTCGACAGGACCGGCACGACGTAGGTGTCGAGGGTCGGTTCGAGGGTGACCGGCTCGGCTTCTGCCCGGGCCCCGGTGGTCGTGGTGGCCGCCGTATCGCCCGACGAGAGCGTTTCGGGTGCGGCTTCGCTCATCTCGACGCCGCCGGCGGCGCTGTCGGCGGCTCGGTCCTCCGCCCCCTGGAACTCCTGGGTCGATGTGGTGGCGGTGACGACGACCTGGGCGAGGTCCTCGCTGGAACCACCCCCCGTGCCGCCGATGGCGACGAACGCCACGGCCACCGCGGCGACGCCGACGGCAGGAACGAGCCAGCGGATCCATCCCGGACCGGTGCGCCGGGCCGGTTGGGCCGCTGGAGGCCGATCGAAGCCGAGGTGGGTGCGGAGGGCCGATCGTAGTTCCGACCGTTCGGCGGCCGTCATGCGAGCGGGTTCGGTGGCGGCGAGGGCCGTCAGGGCTCGACGTTGCAGGTCGAGCTCGGCGGCCAGTTCGGGATCGGCGGCGAGGAGGGCTTCGGCTTCGGCGCGTTCGGGCCCCGTGAGCCGGCCCTCGGCCAGCGCGAGGATGAGGTCGAGGTGCTGTTCGTTCATGGTGTGCCTCTTGGATGCTCCGAACCGTCGCGGAGGTTCCCGAGGATCTCGGCGAGCCGTCTCCTGGCCCGGAAGAGCCGGCTCTTCACGGTTCCGGTCGGAACCTCGAGGATCTCGGCGGCCTGCTCGAGGGCGAGGCCCTCCATGTCGACGAGGACGATGGGGGCGCGGAACTCGGGGGAGAGCTCGGCGAGGGCGTCCTCGATGCTCGGTCGAAGATCGGCGGAAGCGAACCCTGCCTCCGCCGTGACGTCCACCGGATCGTGGTGTTCGGGGAGCGGGTCTGCTCGCCGGCGCTTCTGCTTGCGGAGGTGGTCGTAGCAGGTGTTCATCGCGACCCGGTGGAGCCAGGTGGAGAACGCGGCTTCGGCCTTGTAGCGATCCGCCTTGCGGAAGACGGTGAGGAACGTGTCCTGGGTGGCGTCGAGGGCGGCGTCACGGTCACGGAGCATGCGGAGACAGATCCCGAAGACCCGGTCCTCGTGCGCGGCCATCAGCTCGTCGAACGCGGCGACATCTCCGGTGAGGTACCTGGAGATGAGCTCGACGTCCTGGGCGGCGCGGTAGGTCACGGGGTGATTCTGTCCGAAATCAGCCCGTGAAGCGAGCTTCGGCGATCGTGGTGGAGTATCCGCCACGATCGTCGGGGGGGAGATCACGGAACCACAACAGCCAGACGCCGCCTTCCCGGTCGGGGAGACCGATGGTGGTCGTTCCCGGCAGCAGGATGCCGGTGGCGACGTTCTGCCATGCCTCGGGGTCGTCGGGTCGATCGTCGGACCAGCCGATGCGGTAGGCCGTGCCGCCGGTGCCGGTCACGAGGAGGCGGGTGGGGCTGCCATCGACCTCGAGTGTGAGGCCGACGCCGTTCTTGATCTCCCGGAGCGGTCGCGAGTACGACTCGGTGGTCCACACGGTGTCGGGGTCTCCGTCCACGACGTTGCCGACGAGGTCATCGAGCTCGGTGCCATCACCCAACGGGTCGTACACCGAGGGCCGGGACGGGAGGGTCACGCGTTGGACGACCTCGAGGTCACGGGTTCCGGCCGGCACCGATGGGGTGGGGGTCGGTTCGGCTTCCACCGGGTAGAGGAAGGGGGCGTTCGAGCGATCGCCGATCGCCAAGCCGGCCGCCGCGGTGGCGATGATCGTCATGGCGACGATCGCGAAGGCCACGCTCCACCGGATCATGCCGGTGGAGCGGTCACGGTCGTGGCCGGCGGTGAAGGGGATGCCGCGAAGGCCGGCGGCCAGTTGGGCCGCGTCCAGTTCGCCGCGTTCGGCTCGGTCGAGCACATCATCGAGGGTGGCGGGGAGACCCTCGACGACGTGGGAGGGTCGAACCGACGCTTCGGGGGTGCCGGTGACGGCCTCGCGCAGGACGCGGGCGAGGTCCCTCGTGTCGGTGTCGCGGGGCTCGGGGGTCCGTCCGAAACCGCCGAGTTTCGCCGGATGGGCGCGGGAGAAATGGATCGTCGAGGCGTCGATGGCGCCATGGATACCGCCGGCCGCGTGGAACGTCGCGAGACCATCGGCGAGACCCGCGGCGTTGGGGAGGAACTCCTCGACAGGGAGCGTTTCACCGGCGGCGAGTCGATCCGAGATGGAGACCGCCCCGTCCCATTCGCACGCGGCGTACGTGCCGTTGCCGTCGCTCCCGGCGGCGTAGACCTTCTGCACATGCTGGTGCGTCGTGGCCGCCGCTGCCCGGACCGGGGCGAGGAAGGTTTCGATCCGTTCGGGGGATGCATCGGGCGGGAGGAAGCGGATGAGGACGGGTCGGTCGAGTTGCTCGTCGGTGGCGAGCCATTCCTCGACGTCTCGGTCACGGCCGAGGCGAACGTTGAGGGAGTAGCGGTCGGGGAGGCGAGGGGGCATGGGTCCTCCTGCGGTGGTCGCTCAGCCGAACCGTAGGACGGTCAGGGGCTCGGGGAGGGTCACGTACCCCTCCGACACGTACAGGCCGATCGCGGCCCGGTTGTCGAGTTGGGTGTTCAGCAGGAGGGCCTTGGCACCTTGGGTGCGAGCGTTGCGGGCGGCGGCGCGTACCAGCGAGCGACCCATGCCGTTGCCTTGCCACGCGGGATCCACGGCGACCCGTTGGAGGTAGGAGATGGCATGGCCGTACCCGACGACGGCGTAGGCGATCGGCCGGGTCTCGTTGCCCCTGATGATGAGGACCTTCGTCTTGGCCGTGGCCCCGATGGCTTCGCCGAGCCCGTGCTCGTCGAACCGCCAGAAGTCGGGGAAGGCGGCCCGGTCGATGGCGAGCAGCGGCTCGAGGTCGGAGGGATCGCCTTCGACGACGAGATGGTCGGGGCTGGGTGGCGGCCCGGTGAGGTCGAGACGCATCAACGCGAGGGACAGGTGGTCGACGTAGCCGACGGCGGTCCACGGCCGTTTCGCCGACTGCGGCAGCGGGGGAGACAGGATGGCGGGGGCGCCGACGGCGAGGAGCCGTTCCGTGCATGCCTGCAGGAAGCCGGACCCGCCGCGGACGATGCGGAGGGACGCGTCGTCGACGACGTCGTTCCAGGGTCGGGCTTCTGCCCGGGCCCAGCCCCGGCGAAGTGTGAGTGGTCCTGGCCATGTTCCACGCTGGAACACTGGGAGGGGGCTCTCTGCGAGCGCCATGGTGCTTGCTCCTCGACTCCGAGCGCCCGCCAAGCGTACCTGCGGCTCGGAGGTGCGGGGCCGCCTGCGACAATGCGGCCATGCAGGTCGGGCTCTTCACGCATCCGTCGGCGGACGATCATCGCGGTCCACGGGGTCACCCGGAGCGACCCGAGCGACTGCGGGCGGTCATCGACGGGGTCGATGCCTCCGGGTTGACGGTGGTGCGCCGGTCGGCCTCCGAGGTGGATCTGGGAACGCTGGCGACCGTGCACGATCCGGGCTACATCAGGAGCATCGAGCGGTTCTGTGCAGCCGGGGGCGGGGCGCTGGACCCCGACACGTATGCGGTTCGGGCGACCTGGGAGGCGGCGTTGCGGGCTGCGGGCGCGGGTCTCGACGCGATCGAGCGGCTGTCGTCGGGGTTCGATGGATGCGCGTTCTCGGCGATGAGGCCACCGGGCCATCATGCCGAACGCGACCGGGCGATGGGGTTCTGCGTCTTCAACAACATCGCGGTCGCGGCCGCGACGTTGGTCGGATCGGGAGCGCGGGTCGCGATCGTCGATTGGGACGTTCATCACGGCAACGGCACCCAGCACACGTTCTACGACGATCCCCGGGTGCTGTACGTGTCGTTGCATCAGTTCCCGTTCTATCCGGGAACCGGCTGGCTCGACGAGACGGGTTCCGGTGCCGGGGAGGGCTTCACCGTGAACCTGCCGCTTCCGGCGGGGAGCGACGGGGCGGTCTACCGGGCGGCGTTCCACCACGTCGTGGTACCGGTGCTGGCGGAGTTCGCCCCGGACTGGGTGTTGATCTCCGCGGGATACGACGCACATCTGCGAGATCCGTTGGCGTCGATGCGGCTGGTGGCCGACGACTATCGGGCGATGGCCCAGGCGATCCGGGCGGTCGTCGCCGCCGATCGGATCGTGGCGTTCCTCGAGGGAGGCTACGACCTGACGGCGTTGACCGAGTCGGTGGCGGCGACGCTGCAGGGGGTGGCGGCGGGTCCGTCGGTGGGCATCGTGGCGGGGGAACCCGGCGGGGAGGCCGCCGAGGTACTGGCCCGGGCGGTGACGCTGTTCTCTCGCTGGTGGGAGCTGGGGTAGGAGACACCTCTCAAGCGCCGGACGAGGGGTGCCGATACCCGCGGGTACCCATGGAGACGACGACCCCGGGGGATGCCCACGTGCCCGAGAACGAACCACTGCCATCGCTCGACGAGCTGCTTCACAAGCTCATCTCCATCAACGGCTCCGACCTCCATCTGAAGGTCGGCTCTCCCCCGGCCTTCCGTATCGACGGGGTGCTGCACCTGTCGAACCTGGAGAAGCTGTCGCCCCAGGACACCGAGCGGTTCCTCGATGAGATCATGCCCCCGCGGATGCGCCCCGAGTTCGAAGCCACCAACGAGGCGGACTTCGCCTACGGGAAGGCGTCGCTGGGACGGTTCCGGGTCAACTGCTACCGCCAACGTGGCTCGATCAACGTGGTGGTGAGGGCGGTCCATCCCGCCAGTGGCGAGTTCTCCAGTTTGGGGCTGCCGTCGGTGGTGGAGCGCCTCGCCAACGAGCAGCGCGGCCTGATCCTGGTCACGGGCCCGACCGGGTCGGGGAAGACCACCACCGTGGGGGCGATCATCGACCACATCAACGCCAACCGGCGGGTGAACATCATCACGTTGGAGGATCCGATCGAGATCCTCCACCCCGACAAGTTGGCGATCGTGTCCCAACGTGAGGTGGGTGTCGATACGGCGTCGTTCCACGAGGGGTTGCGGCGCATCCTCCGTCAGGACCCGGACGTGATCTTCATCGGCGAGATGCGCGACGCCGAGACGGTGGAGGCGGCGCTGAAGGCGGCCGAGACCGGTCATCTCGTCCTGTCGACCCTGCACACCGGCGATGCTCCCGAGACGATCAGCAGGATCATCGAGTTCTTCCCGCCCTATCAGGAGCGTCAGGTGCGCCAGGTCCTGGCGATGTCGCTCAAAGGGGTCATCTCGCAGCGGCTGCTCCCCCGGGCGGATGGACAAGGCCGGGTTCCGGCCGTGGAGGTGCTCGTGAACACGGAGCGGGTCTTCGATCGGATCGTCGATCCCGAGCAGACCCACACGCTCCCGGAGGTCATCGCCGACGGGGACTTCTACGGCATGCAGACCTTCGATCAGGCCCTCATGAAGCTGTACGCGTCGGGAGAGGTGACGTTCCAGGACGCCCTGGTCCATGCCTCGGACGCCACCGATTTCAAGCTCGCTGCCCAGAACCGCGGCCTGATGAGCGCCTAGCTCCCGGGGGCGCCCCGACGCGCCCGATCGCAGCCGGTGGGGGTCGTCGCGGGTGGGCTAGCCTGCGGGTATGCCGGATTTCACCTGCCGAGACTGCGGCGCGTCCTTCTCGGTGCCGCTCGCGGTCGTCGAGCGGTACCCGGGCTGGACCCCGCGGCAGTGCCTGATGTGCCGGGACGCCGCTCGGGTGCCGTCGGCGAGTGGCGGACGGTCGGCGGCGACGTCGAGGCGATCGCGGCGGCCGCAGACCACCGACGAGGCGCTCGCTCGGCACGAAGGCGGTCCGACGACGGGGGTGTTCACCGACGGCGGTGCGTCTCCGAACCCGGGTCCGGGAGGGTGGGGCGCCGTGTACGTCGTCGACGACGAGATCGTCGCGGAGGCGTACGGTCACGAAGAGCAGACGACGAACAACCGGATGGAGCTCACGGCGCTGCTGCATGCCCTCGATCTCGTCCCCGAGGGCACCGCGGCGACCGTCTATTCGGATTCGAACCTGGCGGTCCGGACGATCAACGAATGGGCCGAGGGTTGGGAACGCCGCGGATGGAAGCGCAAGACCGGACCGGTGGAGAACCTCGACCTCGTGAAGGAGGTCTACGCGGGGTTCAAACGTCGGCCGGAGCTGAGGCTGCAGTGGATCAAGGCCCATGCCGGCTCTCGGTGGAACGAGTACGCCGATGCGTTGGCGAACCGGTGGAGGACCGAGTCGTGACCATCCCGGCTCGTCTCGAGGCGGTCCTCGCACCAGGTTCCGAGGCCCGGACCTTGGCCCGGTTGTTCGCCCAGCGTGGTCACGTGCTGTACCTGGTCGGAGGGTCGGTGCGGGACGCGTTGTTGGGTCGTGATCACGAGGACCTCGACTTCGCCACCGACGCCAGACCGGAGGAGATCGAGGAAGTCGTCTCGAGCTGGGCGGACGACCTGTACCTGGCCGGTCGCACCTTCGGGACGGTGGGGGCGATCAAGGACGGCAGGGTGATCGAGATCACGACGTTCCGGGCCGAGGTGTACCGCGACGACACCCGCAAGCCCCAGGTGACGTTCTCCGACGACATCGTCGAGGATCTGGGCCGCCGCGACTTCACCGTCAACGCGATGGCGATCGAGGTCCCGGCAGGTGACGGCGCTGCTCCGGCGATGATCGACCCGTTCGGTGGTCTCGTCGATCTGCATGAAAGCGTGTTGCGGACGCCGTTGGATCCGGAGATCTCCTTCGGTGACGACCCGTTGCGGATGCTGCGGCTCTTCCGTTTCGTCTCGACCTTGGGCTTCCGCCCCGACACCGCCGCGGTCGACGCCGTCCGGCGGATGCGCGATCGGCTGTCCATCGTCTCGCCCGAGCGGGTCAGGGATGAGTTCGACAAGCTGATGGTGGGCGAGTTCGTCGGACCGGCCTTGTGGGGCCTGGTGGAGACGGGCCTGGCCGAGGAGTTCATCCCGGAGGTGCCGGCGCTGGCCGTCGAGCAGGATCCGCAGCACCGTCACAAGGACGTCCTCGCCCACACGATCGCGGTGGTCGAGAAGTGCCCCCCGAAGTTGGAGCTGCGCCTCGCCGCCCTGTTCCACGACGTCGGGAAACCGTCCACCAGACGTTTCGAGGCCGGTGGGGTGACGTTCCACCATCACGAGGTGGTGGGGGCGAGGATGACCCGGAAGCGTCTGGAGGCGTTGCGGTACCCGAAGAAGGTCGTCGAGGCGGTGTCGGAGCTGGTGTACCTCCACATGCGGGCGCACACGTTCAAGATGGGCTGGACCGATTCGGCGGTGCGTCGGTACGTGCGGGATGCCGGGCCGTATCTCGAGGACCTCAACCGGCTGGTGCGATGCGACGTGACGACGGGGAACCGGAAGCTGGCCCGACAGATCGATCGGCGGATCGACGAGCTGGAGGAGCGGATCGCCGAACTGCGGAAGAAGGAGGAGCTGGAACGGCTCCGCCCACCGATCGACGGCAACGAGGTGATGGCGTACCTGGGGATCGAGCCGGGACCTCAGGTCGGTGAGATCATGCGGATGCTCCTCGAGCACCGGATCGAACACGGACCGTATTCCGAGGACGAGGCGTTCCGTCTGATCGATGCCTGGCGGGCGTCCCGGAGCTGACGGCCGAGATCAGCCCCGGCGGGTGTCCTTCCATGGCACATCCTTGTCGACCCGGGGTTCTCCGGGAAGGCCGAGCACCCGTTCTCCGATGATGTTGCGCATGATCTCCGAGGTGCCACCTTCGATCGAGTTGGCCCGGACCCGGAGGAACCGGCGGCGGATGTCGGTGCTGACGGCCTCGCCGGGTCGGGGTTGGATGAACTCGTAGGTGTCGTAGAGGGTCGCCTCGGGGCCCATCAGGTCGAGGGCGAGCTCGTAGATCTTCTTGTTCAGCTCGGCGTAGACGAGCTTGCCGGTGGAGCCCTCAGGTCCGGGGGTGCCCGCCTCCCGGTTCTGCTGGGCGCGGAGGTTGGTGAGCCGGGCGGCCTCGGCGGCGACCCAGAGGCGCATGACGTCGTCGGCGAGGCGGGGGTCGGGACGGCTGCGCCAGACGTCGACGAGGTCGGCGATGGAGCCCTCTCCGCGCTCGGCGACGTTGCCGCCGATGGCGACCCGTTCGTTCATGAGGGTGGTCATCGCGATCCGCCAGCCGTCGCCGAGGTCCCCGATGCGGTTGGCGTCCGGGATGCGGGCGTCGGTCATGTAGACCTCGTTGAACTCCGCTTCGCCGGTGATCTGCCGGAGCGGGCGGACCTCGACGCCGGGCGCCTTCATGTCGATGAGGAAGTAGGTGAGCCCCTTGTGTTTGGGTTGGTCGGGATCGGTGCGGGCGACGAGCATGCCCCACGACGCGATGTGGGCGACGGTGGTCCACACCTTCTGGCCGTTGACGATCCACTCGTCGCCGTCGCGGACCGCCCGGGTGGACAACCCGGCGAGGTCGGATCCGGCTCCCGGCTCGGAGAAGAGCTGACACCACACCTCTTCTCCGGTGAACATGGGTCGGAGGAAACGTCGCTTCTGTGCGTCGGTCCCGTGGGCGATGAGGACGGGGGCGCCCATGCCGTGGCCGAGGACGTCGAAGAAGCGGGGGCGATGCTCGGTGATGGCATCGAGGCGTTCGTCGACGCGATGCTGCAGGTGCGGTGGCAGGCCGAGACCGCCATAGCCTTCCGGGAACCACACCCACGCCAGGCCCAGGTCGTACTGGGCGCCCATGAAGTCGTACCGGTCCCCGTGGGGGTCGTGTTCGGCGACGAGCCGTTCGAGACGTTCGTCGATCAGGGCTTCTGCAGTGCGGTCTGCGATGTCGGCCATCGTCGCTCCTCCTCGTCGGCTGACCCTACCGGGTGTCGTCCTCCGTCGCGGCGCGGTCGTTCCCGTCGTCGCTGCTCGCCCGCTTCTCCAGATAGCGGACACCGGCGAGGGCGAGGACGATCGGGACGACGAACAACCCGATCTCGTCCCATCCGTACTGGTGGGCGATGATCCACGATGCCTCCATGGTGTGAGCTTGGACCGGCCGGCCTTCTCGCGCAAACCGGCCGGAGGAGGAGGGCCCGTGCCGAGCCGACACCGTGTCGGAACCGGTCAAGCTCCCGGCGGCCGGTGCCGATAGCGGAAGGGACCGGATGGGCCCGACCGGGCCGAACGAGTGTGAAGGAAGACGGATCGATGAAGCGCGCGCTGATCGCCGGCCTGGCGATGACGATCGCGGTCGCCGGTATGGCGATCCTCCCCGAGACCCATGCCGAAGCGGCGGGAACACCCGACATCTCCCTGTCGGTGGACGTCCCCGGCGAAACCCTCTACGGGGCGACCACGCCGGTGTCGCTGACGGTGACGAACGCGACGGCGACCAACGGCTACAACCTGTCGTTCCGGGCGGTGCTGCCGCCGGGGCTGACGGCCAGCGGGTTCTCCACGGCACCGACGAGGACGCTCACGAACCAGCCCGGAGCGGGCCAGACGACGCTCATCTGGGAGAACGTGGCCGACTCGATCGCCGGGACGACGGTCGCGGTGTCCTTCTCGGCGACCCACGCCACCGGCACCTACGACGTCGGCAACTCGATCACGATCGACGCCTCCGCCTACGTCAACACCGATCCCCGGACGGTCCCGGACTTCGACCCGACGACGGGTGTCGCCACCGGCGACTACACCGGTTGGGACACCGCTTCGGGATCCACGACGCTGATCCCCTTCGAGGTCACCAAGACCGAGCCGAACACCGAAGCCGAGCTGCTGCGCGGCGTGCACGACCACCAGACGCTGTACACGATCGTGGTGCAGAACAACTACGTGAACCCGACGGCATCGTTCCTGGTCGAGGACTGGATCCCCGCTGGGCTCGAGTTCCTGTCCTGCGGCACCGCCGACAACTCGACGACAGAGGAGTACCCGGGCGCGGGCCCGTTGAACCCCGGCAACGCCCCGGCGATCCCGTCGGGCACCCGCGAGGGCTGCGTCGATCCGACCTCGGTCGATACGGTCACGGTCGACCCCGACGGCGCCGGTCCGCTCCCCAACGCCGTCTACACACACGTCACGTGGACGGCAGCCACGTTGGCGGCGGCCTTCGGGACCGACACCCTCGCCGCCGGGCAGACCTTCACGTTGCACTACGTCGCCGGCATCCCGCGGTTCGCCAACACGACGACATGGCCGGCGGGGGCGCCGGCGGCGGCGTCGGGCCTGCAGGCCGCGAACCTCGACAACAACACCGGCCCGTCGACCGCAGAGACCGGGACCGAACAGTCGCTGACGAACCTGGCGCGCGCCACCGGCGACTACGACTCGCGAGGCACCTTCTCCACCGACGGCGACACGATGACCGTGACCGCCGAGGACGTCTCGATCCACAAGTCGGTCTCCGACACCACGATCGGCCAAGGCGACGTCGACACCTGGACCCTGCTCGTCGAGACGTCCGAGTACGTCGACAACCCGGCGATCGGGGCGACGAACGCCAACGCGATCGTCGTCACCGACACCGTCCCCGACGGGCTCTGTCCCCTCGGCGCGGGCAGCCCCGACGCCGAATGTCAGGATCCGGCATCGCCCAGCCATCCGTACACGTCGGCCACCGAGAACGCCGACGGGACCTGGACCCTGGTCTGGGACTTCGATTCGATCGCGGGCCTGGGCTCGATGAGCCGCTCCGACAGTCGCACGATCACGTTCCCGACCAAGGTCCGGCAGTTCTATCAGGAGAACGGGGCCGACGACACGCCGGTCCTGGCCGAGGACTCGTGGGAGAACACGGTGACGCTCACCGCGGTCGCCGACGGACGGAACGTGGCCGACGACTCGTCGGCGGGCCAGAGCGCCGGGCCGGTGGCCATCTCCAAGGAGGTGTCGGTCCCCGGGGCGGCCCCGTACGCCTGCGGTGACGGCAGCGCCATCGCCTGGGACCCGACGCAGGCGGGACCGTACGGTCCGGGGGATCGGGTCTGTTGGCGTCTCACCGTCACCTACCCGGGCGCGTTGGACACGGGTGGCTCGTCGATCGTCGACTTCCTCCCTGCGGGCTTCACCTACGAGTCCTACACGCTGGGGGTGAACAACACGGTCCCGGCGGGCGACGTCACCTTCGACGGCACCGGTGCGGCCGACGGACGGCTGGCCTGGTCGGTCGGAGCGTCCGGGTACGTCGATACGGCCCAGACACTGGAGTTGATCGTCTCGTCGACCATCACGGACGCCACCGCGGCGTCGTCGGCCGACCTGCCGCAGAACCTCATGAAGTTCACGTTCACGAACACCTCCGGTGACGTCTTCCAGCTCCGCGACGACGCAGACGCGTTGTGGGCCGAACCGGAGCTCACGCTCCTCAAGGGGGTCAGGGACGTCAACGACGGTGCCGTCAACGGTCCGGACGTCGACGGTGTCCAGATCGTCGAGGGCGACACCGTCACCTACCGCATCGACGTCACGAACACGGGAACCCGGGACGCGCTCGACGTGGTCCTGTGGGACGTGCTCCCCGCCGACTTCGACTGTTCGATGGTGTCGAACATCTCCGACGCCGGCGCATGCAACGCGACGCCGGATCCCGATCGCCTGGAGTGGCCGACGACGGGCATCGATGTCGCAGCCGGCACGAGCCGCACCCTCACGTACGACGTGACGGTCCCGGTCGGGACCGGCGCCTCGGGCGAGACGTTCATCAATCGTTCGGGGGTGGTCCGGTACGAGTCGGACGCCAACACCGGCGTCGGCGACCGCTTCGTGTACGTGCCGGCCGGGAACATCGACTCCGGCGCCCCGGCTGCGAACACGGCCGCCGCCGACGACACGTCGAGCGTCTTCACCGCCGACGCCACGATCGCCAAGACCCGCAGCACCGGGATCACCGAGACCGGCAACGCCGCCGCCGACGAGGCCACCATCGGCGAGGTCGTCTCCTACACGGTGACGGCGGTCATCCCCGAGGGCACGACCGTGCATGCGGCCACGATCACCGACGTCGTCGATACCGCCCGCCTCACCTATCTGAACGATGCCACGGCGACGCTGAACGGCGGGCTGCTGCCGGTCGGGTTCTTCCTCTCGGACGCCGGAGGAGCGATCACGCTGACGTTCCCCGACCCGTACACGAACGCGGCGGGGTCGGGTGACGACACCTTCGCCATCACCTTCTCGGCCCGGGTGTCGGACGTAGGGGGCAACGTCCGTTCGACGACGATCCCCAATACGGCGACCCTCCGCTGGGAGAGCGCCTCGGGCACCGTTCACACGAAGTCCTCCTCTGCCAGCACGAGGGTCGTCGAGCCGAACCTGACGGTCTCCAAGGCCTCGTCGGTCACCAACGTGCTGCCGGGCCAGATCGTCGACTACACGGTGACGGTCGCCAACCAGAACGGCGCCGACGTGTCCCCGGCCCACGAGGTGGTCGCGGTCGACACCCTCCCCGCGGACCTGTCGCCGGTGGACGGGGGCGGAACGCTCGTCCCCGACGGCGGCGCGGTCCCGCCCAGCGGAGGGATCTGGGACCTGACGACCCGCACCATCACCTGGACCCAGGCCGAGGTCGCCGGCCTCGGCACCATCGATCCGGGTTCGACGGTGGGGATCACCTACCAGGCCAAGGTGGCCGATTCGATCGTCACCAACGGCACGATGACCAACGACGTCGCGGTCACCGGCTCGTCCCTGTCGGGAACACCGACGGGCGAACGCGACGCGACCTCGCCCAACGGCGGTCCCGGAAGCGGCTACCAGGCGACGGACTCCAACACCGTGATCGCACCTCGCTCGTCGATCACCAAGTCGGTGGATCCGACCTCGGCGACCATCGGCGAGCCGATCCGCTACACCGTCGACGTGACGCTGCCCGCCAACGTCATCCAGTACGACGTGACCGTCATCGATCAGCTCCCGACCGGGATCCAGGTCCTGTCACCGGGCTACACCGTCTCCACGTCGTGTCAGGCGGCCGGGGGTGGGGCGTGCTCGCCGGACGTCACCGGCATCACCGAGCTGACACCCACCGGCGGTGACGTGGGATGGTTCCTGGGTGACCTGACGACCCCGTCGGCGGACGATCGGGTCGTGACGATCGTGTTCGACGCGTACGTCGACGACGCGGCTCCGGCGGTGTCGGGGGCGACGCTGACGAACTCGGTGAACGTCTACGGCAACCAGACCGACAAGCTGGGGACGATCACGGTCGTGCCCGACACCCCGAACTACGACGTCGTCGGAACTCCGGCGTCGGCGGGCGAGGGCATCGTCGAACCGCACATGACGATCGCCAAGCGGGTCCTCGACGGCGCCACCCCGGTGGTGTCCCGCCGGGCGCTGCCGGGTGAGACGCTGACGTACCAGGTGACGTTGACGAACACCGGCACGTCGGACGCGTACGACCTGACGATCACCGACACCCCCGACGCCCGTCTCCTCAACGCGGTCGTCGTGGACGGTACGTCGAACGGCGTGGCGTACACGGTCACCGACGGCGACCTGACCGACGGCACGCTGTCGTGGTCGATCGCCGGACCGATCGCTCCCGGCGGCGACGTGGTCATCACCTACACGGCGGACGTGTGGCCGGCGGTGGTCGGCGACGAGATCGTCGCCGGACCCGAGATCGTCAACACGGCGGACGTCCCGTCGTACTGGGGCGTTCCCGAGGCGACCCGGACGGCCAACCCGCAGTACCCGTACCGGAACTACGACGACGTCACGCCGTCGACGGCGAACGTGGAGCTGGACCTGGCGTCGATCGGTGACACCGTCTGGTTCGACGTCGACGCCGACGGTGTCATCGACGCCGGTGAACCGCGCCTCGGCGGTGTCGACGTGACCGTCACCTACCTCGGTCCCGACGGGGTCCTCGGCGGAGGGGACGATGAGGTGCATGTGACCACGACCGCTGCCGACGGAACGTACCTGGTCGACCGGCTCCCGGGTGGGAGCTACCAGGTCGTCGTCGATGCCGCCGATCTTCCCTCAGGGCTGACCCCCTCGTACGACCTCGACGGCGGCACGACCTCGCCCGACGGGGTCTGGCTCGGGTCCCTGGCCCAGGACGGCGTCGAACGGGACGTCGACTTCGGCTACACCGGGACCGGGTCCCTGGGCGACCGGGTGTGGTTCGACCGTGACGGCGACGGGGTTCTCGACGCCGACGAGCCGGGCATCGGTGGGGTCGACCTGACGGTCGTCTACGCCGGCTTCGACGGGGTGACGGGCACCGGCGACGACGTGACCTATGCGGTGACGACGGCCGCCGACGGCACCTGGGGTGTGCCGGATCTGCCGGCAGGCGACTACACGACGACGGTGAACCCCGCGACCTTGCCCACCGGCATGAGCGCCACCTACGACCTGGACGGCGGCACGGCGACGCCCGATGGGGTGGCGCCGGCGACGTTGGCGGCCGGTCAGGACCGATCCGACGTCGACTTCGGCTACCGGGGCTCGAGCTCGATCGGCGACACCGTCTGGCTCGACGCCGATCTCGACGGGGTGCAGGATCCGGGGGAGACGGGCATCGGTGGCGTCGCTGTGATCCTCACCTGGCCCGGACCCGATGGCGTCCTCGGCAACGGCGACGATGTGACCTTCACCGACACCACCGACGCCGCGGGGCTCTACGGGTTCGGGGGGCTCAACCCCGGCGACTATCGGGTGACGGTCGACACGGCGACCGTACCGGCCGGGTTGATCGCGACCTTCGACGAGAACGGCGGTCTCGATGACACGACCGTCGTGTCCCTGCCGGATGCGACGGACCATCTCACCGCCGACTTCGGGTACGGCGGGTCGGGCTCGATCGGTGATCGGGTGTGGTGGGACACCGACGGCGACGGCGTCGACGACGTCGGCGAGCCGGGGATCCAGGGCGTCGAGGTCCGCCTGACGTGGTACGGGCCCGACGGGATCGTCGGCACCGCCGACGACGTGGTCCAGACGCGGTTCACCGATGGTTCGGGCAGCTACCTGTTCGTCAACCTGCCGGCGGGTGATTTCGACGTCGACGTGGTGGGCGCGTTGCCCGGTGTCGCTGCCCCGACGTCGGAGCGGGACGCCACCTTGGACGGTTCGACGACGGTCACCTTGGCCACGGGTCAGGTCGTCATCGACGCCGACTTCGGCTACACGGGCGACAACACGGTCGGTGACCTCGTCTGGTTCGATCGCGACGGTGATGGTCTGCTCCAGGCAGGCGAGCCGGGCATCGCCGGTGTGACGCTCACCGTCACCTGGACGGGTCTCGACGGGACCTTCGGGACGGGTGACGACCTCATCTTCCCGGCGACCACCGACGCTGCCGGCGCCTATCTGGTCGAACGGCTTCCCGACGGCGACGTCCGGGTCGACGTCACCGGCGGTGTGCCGAGCGGGATGGCCCAGACCTTCGATGAGGACGGGGGCAACGACGCCACCTCGTCGATCGTGGGGTTGTCGGGCGGAGCCACCCACCTCACCGCCGACTTCGGGTACACGGGGACGGGATCGCTCGGCGACACGATCTGGTGGGACCTCGACGGCGACGGCGTCCAGGACGCCGGCGAGCCGGGCTTCCCCGGCGTCGACGTGACGGTCACATGGGCCGGTCCGGACGGTACGTTCGGCACCGGCGACGACGTGGCGACGGCGACCACCACTGCAGCCGGGGGCACCTACCTCGTCGAGCGGCTGGCGGCCGGCGCCTACCGAGTGGACGTGGACCGGGCCGACCTACCGGCCGACGTGGTGGCGACGGCCGATCCCGACGGCGGGTCGGACGACACGGCGACCGCCGCCCTCTCGGCAGGTGAGACGAACCTGATCCAGGACTTCGGCTACCGAGGTTCGGCCTCGCTGGGCGATCGGATCTGGTTCGACCTCGACGCCGACGGGACGCAGGACGCCGTCGAGCCGGGTGTGGCAGGGGTCGACCTCACCGTCACCTGGCCAGGTGCCGACGGGACGCTCGGCACCGGCGACGACGTGACCTTCACGGTGACGACCGACGCCGCGGGCCTCTACGGGGCTGCGGGTCTGGTGGCCGGAACCTATACGGTCCGCCTCGACCCGACCGAGTTGCCGCCGGGGACCGCCGCGTCGGTCGACGTCGACGGCGGCGATCCGGCGGTGAGCACGGCGGTGTTGGCGGCCGGTGAGGCGCGGACCGACGTGGACTTCGGTATCGTCGGGAACGCCTCGCTGTCGGGGACCGTGTGGAGCGACGTCGACGGCGACCAGGTGATCGACGCGGGTGAGTCCGGGGTTCCGCTGGTGACGGTGAACGTCACGTGGCATGGACCGTCCGGCGACGTGGTGCTGCCGATCGTCTCGGGCGCCGACGGCACCTGGTCGATGCCGAATCTGCCGCCGGGCGACTACACGGTGACGGTGGACGAGTCGACGATCCCCGCCGGAACCGTGTCGACGACACCGACGAGTCGAGACGTGACGTTGCCGCTGGGCGGCAGCGACGAGGTCGACTTCGGGATCGCCCGTCCGGCGAGCGTCGGGAGCGTGGTGTGGATCGACGGCGACGGCGACGGGACGATGGACGCCGACGAGGCCGGGATCCCGGGCGTGGTCGTCGAGCTGCTCGACGCCGACGGGGTGGTCGTGGCGGTGCAGACGACCGATGCTGCCGGCGGGTACCGGTTCGCCGGCGTCGTCCCGGGCACCTATACGGTGCGGGTGGTCGCCTCGACCGTGCCCGCAGGACTCGTGCAGACCTACGGCAAGGACGGGCTGCTCGACCTGAGCGTCGTCCAGCCACTGGTCGCCGGTGACAACGTGCTCGACGTGAACTTCGGGTTCCAGGAGCAGGCGCTCCCGAACACCGGTTTCGACGCCGCCCGGCTGATGCTGCTCGGGTTCCTGCTGGCGTTGTTCGGTGCGGCGGCGGTGGTCGTCACCCGGCCTCGCCGGGAGACGTGATCGACGACCGGCCGCCCGGCTGATGCATAGTTGGTCGCATATGCGTATATAGTCGCGCTATGATCACGGTGCCCGTTGCCATCGTCGGGGCCTCCGGGTACGCCGGCGGCGAGCTGATCCGACTCGTCGATGCCCATCCGGGGTTGGAGGCCGTGTACCTGGCAGCGAGGCGGGCCGCCGGGAAACCGCTCGGTGAGGTCCACCCCCAGCTTGGCGGCGGCGACCGGATCCTCTCCCCCTGGGACCCGGTCGCCGCCGCTTCCTCAGGAGCGAAGCTCGCGTTCCTCGCGCTTCCCCATGGCGCCTCGGCGGAGCCGGCGATGGAGCTGCTGGCGGCCGGGGTGGCCGTGGTCGATCTCGGGAGCGACTTCCGGCTCGATACCCCGGGGCGGTACGAGGAGGCTTACGGGTCGCCACATCCGTTCCCCGAGGAGCTGGGTCGATGGGCGTACGGCCTGCCTGAGCTGTTCCGGAACGACATCCTGGCCACCGATCGGGTCGCGGCACCGGGGTGCTATCCGACCTCGGCGGTGCTGGCGCTGGCGCCACTGGTGAAGGAGGGCCTGGTGGTGGGGGAGGGGATCATCGTCGATGCCAAGTCCGGCGCGTCGGGGGCGGGCCGGAGCATCGTCCCCGAGCTGTTGTACGGTGCCGTCGACGAGTCGGTGAAGGCGTACAACGTCCTTCGGCACCGGCATCAGCCCGAGATGGAACGGGCCCTCGAGATCGGTGGCGGTGTTGCCCGGGTCATGTTCACGCCGCACCTGGTGCCCATGCAGCGTGGGATCCTGTCGACCTGCTACGCCAAGACGGTGGCCGGGGTCGTCCTCGACGACCTGTTCGAGGCGCTGGACCGGACGTACGTCAAGGCGCCGTTCGTCGATGTGATCGCTCGGCCCCCCGAGACCCGGTGGGTGGTCGGCTCGAACCGCGCCCTGCTGTCGGTGGCGCTCGACCCCCGGTCGGGAGTGGCGGTGGTCATGTCGGCGATCGACAACCTCCTCAAGGGCGCTGCCGGCCAGGCGGTCCAGTGCGCCAACTTGATGGTGGGCTTCGACGAGGCCGAGGGCCTCCCGTCGACGGGGTGGATGCCGTGAGCGTCACCCGTCCCGTCGGCTTCCGGGCGGCGGGCGTCGCGGCGGGGATCAAGGAGGGCGGCGCCCGTGACGTCGCTCTGGTCGTCGCCGACGAGCCCGCCGCCGTCGCCGCGATGTTCACCGTCAACCGGGCCGCGGCCGCGCCGGTGACGATCAGCCGTGCCCACGTCGCCGCCGGGCCTACGGGTCGGGCGGTCGTGGTGAACTCGGGTTGCGCCAACGCCGGGACGGGTGAGCGGGGCCTCGCCGCCGCCGAGGCCATGGCGGCGGCCGTCGCCGACGCGGTGGGATGCGAGCCGACCGATGTCGTCGTCTGTTCGACCGGTCCGATCGGCACGTACCTGCCGGAGGACCGGATCGCGGAGGGGATCCGTTCCGCCGCCGCGGTCCTGGGGGACGACGAGGCGTCGGGCGTCGCCGCCGCGGAGGCGATCATGACCACCGACACGGTGCCCAAGACCACCGTCGTGGTCGGCGACGGGTTCGTAGTCGGCGGCATGGCGAAGGGTGCGGGCATGGTCAGGCCCGACATGGCCACGATGCTCGCGGTGCTGACCACCGACGCCGTCGTCGACCCGGAGGTGCTCGACGAGGCGTTGCGCACCGCCGTGGATCGGTCGTTCCATGCCCTCGACATCGACGGCTGCGCGTCGACGAACGACACGGTGGCGGTACTCGCCTCCGGGGGCTCGGGGATCCGACCGGACCCGGTGGAGTTCATCGGGGCCTTGACCGCCGCGTGTGTGCACCTCGAGGAGCAACTCGCCGCCGACGCCGAGGGAGCGAGTCGGGTGGTGGTGATCGAGGTGACGGGTGCCCCCGACGACGCCACCGCCAGGGAGGCCGGTCGGGCGATGGCCGACTCGGCGCTGGTGCGATCCGCGTTCTACGGCGGCGACCCCAACTGGGGTCGGTTGTTGGGCGCCCTCGGGGCGAGCCCGGTCGAGTTCGATCCGACCCGGTTCTCGGTGTGGTTCGCCGGGGTGCAGGTGGCCGCCGACGGGGAGCCGGTCGCCTACGACGAGACGGCGCTCCTGGAGGTCCTGGCCGGCGGGAACTTCGACGTCCGGGTCGACCTGGGAGCGGGGACCGCGGCCGTCCCGGTGATCACGACCGACCTGACGCCCGACTACGTGCGCTTCAACGGGGAGCGCTCATGAGCACCGGCCACACCTCTCCGAACCCGGCGAAGTCGAGGATCGCCACGTCGATGGGCAAGGCCCGCATCTTCTCCGAGGCGCTGCCGTTCATCAAGGCGTACCGAGGCAAGACGGTGGTGATCAAGTACGGCGGCTCGGCGATGGTGGACGACGCGTTGCGGAACACGTTCGCCGACGACGTCGCGATGCTGCACTACGTGGGGATCGACCCGGTGATCGTGCACGGGGGCGGGCCGCACATCTCCCGGGCGATGGGTCAGCAGGGGATCGAGCCACAGTGGATCGACGGCCTGCGGGTGACCGATGCCGACACGATCCGGGTCGTCCAGGCGACACTGGCGGGCGAGATCAACCCCGATATCGTCCGGCTCGTCAACGCCCACGGTTCGGTGGCGACCGGCGTGAGCGGCCTGGACGGGAACCTGTTCGTCGCCCGGCCTCGCGATGAGCGCTTGGGGTTCGTGGGGGACATCGCCAAGGTGGATCCGGGGATCATCGAGAGCCTCCAGAGCCAGGGCTACGTGCCGGTGGTGGCGCCGCTGGCGAGGGGTGAGGACGGTCGCACCTACAACCTGAACGCCGACACCGCCGCCGGCGCCTTGGCCGCGGCCCTGGGCGCCGCGAAGCTCGTCTACCTGACCGACGTCGAGGGTCTGTACCGGGACCTGGGTGACGAGGACAGCCTCATCTCACGGATCGACCTGGCCGGGTTGCGGGAGCTGGTGACATCGGGGTCGGTGTCGGCGGGGATGCTGCCGAAGCTGGCGTCGTGCGTCGAGGCGCTCGAGGCAGGCGTGGCCCAGGCCCACATCCTCGACGGTCGGGTGCAGCACGCGTTGCTGCTCGAGATCTTCACCCCCGAGGGGATCGGCACGATGGTCACGATGGGAGAGGCGTGATGCGGGACACGACGACCTCCGAGGCGCGGCGTCGCATGGTGCGCCGGCTCCTGACGACGAGACGGATCCGCAGCCAGAGCGAGCTTCGCGATCTGCTCGCCGTCGCCGGCTACCGGGTGACCCAGGCCACGGTGTCGCGTGACCTGGGGGCGGTCGGTGCTCGCAAGGTGCGTGATCCCGACGACGGCGAGGGTCGGTACGAGCTGGCGGAGGAGGTCGATCAGGCGAACGAGCTCGACGCATTGCGTCAGGCCATCGACGAGTACGTGGCGACGGTCCGGGTGTCGGGCAACCTGGTGGTGATCAAGGTCCCGCCGGGGGCGGCGCATCTGGTGGCGAGCCGTATGGACGCCGTGGGATTGTCCGGGGTGCTGGGCACCGTCGCCGGAGACGACACGCTGCTGGTCGTCGCAGACGAGGAGATCGGAGGCGCGGCGGTGGCCGCGATGATCGAGCGAGGAGTGCGGCCGTGAGCAAGGGTGAGATCAAGAAGGTGGTCCTGGCCTACAGCGGGGGGTTGGACACGTCGGTGATCCTGCGGTGGATCATCGAGGAGTACGGCGCCGAGGTGGTCGCCTACACCGCCGATGTGGGCCAGGGCGAGGAGGTGGAGGAGGCTCGGGTCAAGGCCCTCGAGACCGGGGCCGTCGAAGCGATCGCCGAGGATGTGCGGGAGGAGTTCGTCGCCGACTACGTGTTCCCTGCGATCCGGGCGTCGGCGTTGTACGAGGGCTACTACCTGATGGGGACGTCCCTGGCCCGCCCGTTGATCGCCAAGGGGCTGGTTCGGGCCGCGGAGGCGACCGGCGCGGATGCGATCGCTCACGGAGCGACGGGGAAGGGCAACGACCAGGTCCGTTTCGAGCTGGCGGCGTACGCGCTGAAGCCCGACATCAAGGTGGTGGCCCCGTGGCGGGAGTGGGACCTGAAGGGTCGAGCGGACCTGATCGCGTACGCCGAACGTCATGGGATCCCGGTGCCGGTGACCGCGGACAAGCCCTATTCGACCGACGCCAACCTGCTGCACATCTCCTACGAGGGAGGTGTCCTGGAGGACCCGTGGATGGGACCTCCGCCGGGGATGTTCAAGATGACGACCGACCCGGAGGCTGCTCCCGACACCCCGGAGGTGGTGACCGTCGGGTTCCATGCCGGGAGCCCGGTGTCGGTGAACGGAGTGGAGATGGATCCGGTCACGCTGCTGGCGACGCTCAACGACATGGGCGGCCGCCACGGGGTGGGCCGGATCGACATCGTGGAGAACCGGTTCGTGGGGATGAAGAGCCGGGGGGTGTACGAGACACCGGGCGGGACGATCCTCTATCACGCCCATCGGGCGGTGGAGTCACTGACCTTGGACCGGGAGGTCATGCATCTACGTGACGAGCTGTCGGATCGGTACGCCGAGATGGTGTACAACGGGTTCTGGTTCTCACCGGAGCGGGAGGCGTTGCAGGCGTTCATGGACGATGTCCAGCAGCGAGTCAGCGGTGAGGCCCGGTTGAAGCTGTTCAAGGGCCAGGCGGTGGTGGAGGGCCGCCGGTCGGACACCCATGGCCTGTACGACGAGGCGACGGTGACCTTCGAGGCCGACGAGGTGTACGACCAGTCCGACGCCACCGGGTTCATCCGTCTTCAGTCGTTGCGACTGCGGACGTTCGCCGAGCGGCGCCTGGGCGAGGGCGAGTGACCGTAGGCTTGACGGCACCCGATGGGGAGGTTTCGGAGCGATGACGTTGTGGGGTGGGAGGTTCACGGAACCGCCCGACGACACGCTGTGGCGGTTCACGACCGATCCTTCCGATCGGCGCTTGTTGACCGAGGACGTCGCCGGATCGATCGCGCATGTGGAGATGCTCGGTGAGGTCGGGTTGCTTCCCGACGAGGACGTCACGGTGCTGGTGGAGGGTCTGAAGCGGATCCTCGACGACGCGAACGAGGGCCGGTTCGAGTTCGTCGACACCGACGAGGACGTGCATACCGCGGTGGAGCGGCGTCTGGGGGAGCTGGTGGGACCGGTGGCTGGGAAGCTCCATACGGGGCGATCCCGGAACGATCAGGTCTGTCTCGACCTGCGTCTGTACCTGCGACGAGCGTGTGACCGCCGGATCGATCAGCTCCACGATCTGGTGGCGGTGCTGGTGGCGAAGGCCGAGGAGGTCGAGGAGACGGTGGTCGCCGCCTATACGCATCTGCAGCAGGCGCAAGCGGTGCCGCTGGCGCATCATCTGTTGGCGTATGCCTGGATGTTGTTGCGCGACGCGGAGCGGTTCCGGGATGCGAAGGACCGGATCGACGTGTCGCCCTTGGGGGCGGGAGCGGCCGCGGGTTCCAGCTTGCCGCTCGATCCGCGGGAGGTGGCGGACCGCCTGAAGTTCTCCGGGGTGTTCGACAACAGCCTGGATGCGGTCGGTTCGCGCGATTTCGTCGCTGAGTTCGCGTTCGCCTGCGCCCAGACCCTGGTGACCGTATCGCGGCTGTCCGAGGAACTGGTGGTGTGGGCGACCGAGGAGTTCGGGTGGGTGCGCTTCGCGGACCGGTACACGACCGGTTCGTCGGCCTTGCCCCAGAAGAAGAATCCCGACATCGCGGAGCTGGCCCGGGGGAAGGCGGCGACGGTGATCGGTGACGTGACGGCGTTGCTGGCGTTGCAGAAGGGCTTGCCGCTGGCCTACAACCGGGATCTGCAGGAGGACAAGCGGGCGGTGTTCCATGCCGACGACACGGTGACCGAGGCGCTGGCGGCGTTGTCGGGGATGGTCGCGACGGCCCGGTTCGATCCGCCTCCACCGTCGCCATGGGTGACGGCGCTGGATCTGGCCGAGGCGCTGGTGGCGAGGGGGGTTCCGTTCCGGGAGGCTCATGGAGCGGTGGGGAGCCTGGTGGCCCGCCTGTGGGCGGAGGGTCGGACGCTGGCCGAGGTGACGGCGGGAGAGCTGGAGGGAACGCATCCTCGCTTCGTTCCCGAGGATCTGGAGCTGGTCGATCCTCGCGTCTCGGTGGAGGCTCGGCGGACGGCGGGCGGGGGGAGCTGGTCGTCGGTGGCGGACCAGATGCGCCGATTGCGAGAGATCTTGGGTTCGCGCTGATCAGCCGTCGCGGCTGCCGCCGTCGTGGCCGTCCCGGGTGCCGCCGTCGTGGCCGTGCCGTCCGCCCGAGTCGGTGACGCCGTTCCCGTCGGTCAGGGGGGAGCCGTCGTCGGTGGTCCCGGGCATCTCGTCGGTCATGGGGGAGCCGTCGTCGGTGGTCCCGGGCATCTGGTCGGTGATCGTGCCGTCGGTGATCGTGTCGTGGGGCGGGTCGCTGCGGCCGCCGCCAGGTCCGTCGCCGTCGGCGTCGCGGTGGGGGCCTTGGTCGGGGGGCCTCGAGTCCCGGTCCATCCGGTCGGTCATGTCCATCCACCGGTCCCTGAGGTCGGGTGGGTCACCGGCGTCGGTGATGGCCCGGTCGGCCTCGTCGAGGACGACCACGATGTCGGTGACGGGGCGATCGCGGTCGTGCATGCGTTCGGCCTCGTCGAGGCGATGACGGGCGACGATGGTGGGGTCGATGACGGCCCGGAGCTCCTCGGTCATCTGCTTGACCGGATAGAGGGGGTCGCCGGGGAGGCTGCTCTCGGCGGCGACGGCGACCGCGGCGGGGGTGAAGACGGTGGCCGCGGCGACGAGAGCGGCGAGGCGCGTCCGCCATCTGGCGGTGGTCGGCATGGTGACGGGTGTCGCGGCCGGTGCCTCCTTCATGGCCGACGCGATGGCGGCGAGCTGGCGCCGGCGCGTCTGGCTGTTCATCTCGATCCGGTACGCCGATCTGAGCCGGTCCGCGAGGTCTCGGTGCTCGTGTTTCATCGTTCCTCCGCCTCTTGAGACGCCGGAGGGCCTGCAGATCCGACGGGGGCCAGCGATCTTCTCAGGTGGCGTTCGGCGCGGGCGGCCGCGGCGTACACGGCGGCCCGGTTGGTGCCGACGATCCCGGCGATCTCGGCGCCGGAGAAGCCGAGCACGTGCTTGAGGACGATGATGCTGCGTTGCCGCTCGGTGAGTTCGGCCATGGCGGCGTCGAGCTCGGGATCGATCCCGAGGTCCGGTTCGATGCCGGTCGTGGGAGGGTCGGGCAGGTCTGCGGTGGGCTGTTCGGGGTGACGCGCGCGGCGACGGACCTCATCGAGGCAGTTGAATCGGACGGCCCGGTAGAGCCAGGAGCGGAGGGACCGCCCGTCGCCTCGGAAGGAAGAGGACGTGCGGGCGAGTTCGAGGAACGCCTGTTGGACGGCGTCCTCGGCGGCTTGCCGGTCGCGGAGCGTCCCATAGGCGTACGAGACCAGACCGTCGGCCATGATGCGATGGAGATCCGAGAACGCCCGTTCGGAGCGTTCCCGGATCCCATCGACCAGATGGTCGAGGTCGGGCGGGGGAGGTGCCACCTCGGAACGGTAGCGTTCCGCCCTATCGGTCCCAGCGACCCTGGTGGTCATCGCTGCGGTGGTCCATGTCCCGGTCGCGGGCCTGGTCATGGTCGCAGTCGAGGTCGGTTCTCCGGTCGGCCACGACGCAGTCGCGGGGATCGTCTCCGGAGGCGTGGTGGTCGGCTCGCCGGTCGGTGACCCGATCCCGGATCATGTCGCGGATGGGGTCGGCCACGTCGCGGGCCCGGTCGACGACCCGGTCGCGGACCTGGTCGCGGACCTGGTCCATCTCGCGGTCGCGGACGGCGTCGCGGATGGGGTCGGCCACGTCGCGGGCCCGGTCGACGACGGCGTGGGCGGCGTCCCGGACCGTCCATCCCCACGCGGTGCGGAGCTGGCGCATGACACGGGCGACGATCGGGTCGATGTCCTGGCCGTGCGCGACCGTGGCGACCTGGCCCTGGACGTCGGCGACGGGTCCCGTCCCGGCCCACGCCACCGCGGCGGTGGCGGAGAGTGCGACGACGGTGGCCCCGATGATGAGCAGACGCCTCATGGTGCTTCCTCCTTGTTCGGCGTGCTTCATCGGTCAAGACGCCGCGACCGCCGCCGATCCGACGGGGTGATCGGGGAGGTCGCTCAGGCGGCCAGTTCGAGATCCGCCACGACCTCGACGTCGAGGCCGACGTCGGCGAACCAGGCGACCAGCTCTTCGTCGGACATGTGCATCGGTTCCATACCCATGAAGGTACCCGGGAGGTGTGACAGGAACGACGGAGCGGCCGCCGAGTAGCCTCGGACGCATGAGCGGGCTCGAACGTCTCCGGGAGTTCCACCGGTCGGTCGACGGTGAGGTGCCGGCGATGCCCACGGTTCCCGATCGAGAGACCTTGGAGCTGCGACGGGCCTTGATCGCCGAGGAATGCGAAGAGGTGATCGAGGCGATCGACCTGCTGGCGGCCCAGCCGACCGACGAGCGGCTGGCGGCACTGGCGCACGAGCTCGCGGACCTGCTGTACGTGACGTACGGGACGTTCGTCGTCGCCGGGATCGACGCCGATGCGGTCATGGCGGAGGTCCACCGCGCCAACATGCGGAAGGTCTCGGGCCCTCGTCGGGCGGACGGCAAGCAGCTCAAGCCGGAGGGGTGGGAGCCGCCCGACGTTCGACGCGTGCTTTTCGGCCCTGACGCGGCGCTGTGACGGTCCGATAGAGTCCCTCCCATGGAACTGACACGCCACGAGGACACCAAGCCGTTCGAGTTCGCCGAGTTCGTGATCCGGGAGCTGAGCCCGGCGTCGTTCGAAGAGGGCTCCATCGCCGAGATCACGGTCCCGATCGGCGCTGATCGTCCCGCCCGGGTGAACCAGAAGCGTCATCGGATCTACGTGGGGATCGCCGGAGACGTGGAGTTCCAGGTCGGCAGTGAGACGGTTCATGTCCGTCCGGGGGATCTCCTGCGCATCGACGAAGGGGAGGAGTACGGGTTCCACAACGGCGGATACGAGGAGGCCAAGCTCCTCCTCATCCGCATGCCGGGACCGTCGCTCCCCGAGAACTACTGACCGGGTCCCGACCCGGCACGTGTGGCGGGTCCGGCGAGCCTCCGTCGGCCCTGAGACGGCCGGGCACCGAGGCCGCCGATGGCGCGCCGTTCAGCCGGCCGGTGCCCTCCTTCGATCGGCTCTCCACCGCGCATACCGATGGGGCCGGCCGAGCGGGCTGCCGGGTGCGCTAGCGTCATGGCGCTCATGACGGTGGAGTTCGCCCTGTTCGACGTGGGTGGCGTGATCGTGTTCACGCCCTTCGAGCTGGCGGCGCGTCTGGAGCGCCGCCGGGGACTGGAGCCCGGCACCCTCGAGCTGTACGGGCCGTTCGCTCCGGAGAGGGATCCCGAATGGGGTCGGATCCTGGCCGGCGAGATCGGCGAGACCGCCTACTGGCGGCGCCATGCGCAGCGGCTGGCGCCCCTGCTGGGGCTGGAGGGACCCGACCCGACCCGTGCCCTGATCGCCGAGCTGTTCGCGGGGGACGAGACCGACGTGGTGCGCCCGGAGCTGGAGGCGGCTCTCGACGAGCTGCAGGCCCACGGGATCCGCACCGGGGTCCTGTCGAACCACCTGACCATGTTCCACCGGCCCGACGCCATCGCCGGCGTGCTGGCCCGTTTCGATCCGGTCATCGACCTGTCCGACGCCGCGGTGCGCAAGCCCGACCCGGCGGCCTTCACCGCCGCCGCCGACCGGCTGGGAGTGACCGATCCGTCGCGGGTGCTGCTGGTCGACGACCAGCCCGCCCATGTGGCCGGTGCCCGGTCCGCGGGACTGTCTGCGATCCGGTTCGATCCGACTCGCCCAGCCGAGTCCTTCGAGGAGCTGGTGACGCTGGCGTGTCGGTGATCGTCGCCGACCGGGCCCATCGAAGGGGACACCGAGCTCGATCGTTCAGGGTCGGTGCCCGTCGGGCGCGGCGAGCTGCGCGCGGAGTCGGCCGAGGAGCTCGTCGGTGATCGGGGCGCCCCTGTCCTCCTCGATCGCCATGGCCACTGCCCCCACGGCACCGCTCACCGTCTCGACGATCGTCGTCGCGGGCCACGTGGCGCGAAGGCGATCGACGACTCTCCGGTTGATCGGTGGGGACAGGACGATCACCGAACCGGCGAGCACCACGACCGGTGGCGGTTCTTCGACGACGGCCGACGCCATGTCGACCAGCTCGTCCACGGCGGCGGCGACGATCTCCTGAGCGACCGGATCTCCGTTGTCGGCGGCGTCGGTGACCTCAAGGGCGATGCGGCCCAACGCAGCCGGTGGGCGACCGTGGACGGCAGCGACGATCTTCGAGCTCGTCCGCTCGCCCGTCGATGGGTCGATGGCGAGCGCATCGCACACCCTCCCGAGCAGGGTCGTCTCCGGGCCTCGTCGGTCGGCGGCCCGGAGCGCGGCACGAACCCCGGCGAGGCCGAGCCACACGGCGGAGCCTTCGTCGCCGACGAGCCAGCCGTGCCCTCCGGCGCGCATGTGGATCCGGTGATCGGCGATGGCCGCCGCGACGGATCCGGTGCCTGCCACGAGGACGACGCCGTCGGGAGCCGTGGTGCCGGCACGGTAGGCGGCGAGGATGTCCGGGACGACGTGTGGCGCGCCGCGCAGGCCGACGCGGGTCCATGCGCCGGTGATCTCGGCAACGAGGTCCGGACGTGCCGAGGCGGGCCCGGCGACCGCGACGATCCCGCCCTCGACGGAACCCGCGGGCATCCCGTCGAAGGCGTCGGCGAGGGCGGTCGCCACGGCCTCGGACGCCGTGGCGTCACCCGACCACAGGTTCGCCCCCGGTCCGAGGCCCCGGCCGACGATCCGCCCGTCGCCGGTCGAGACGAGAGCCCGCGTTCGGGTTCCGCCGGCGTCGACCCCGACGAAGAGAGTTGACAGCGTTCGTGGTCTGAAAGTATCTTTCATCTTCGATGGCTCACTGTAATAACATTCCACTGTCGGCCTGGGTGACCCTGGCGGGAGGACCGAGCTGATGTGGCTCGCCGCTCCCGACGGGGACGGCGCCCCGGCCGACCCGCTCGTGACCATCCGCGCGATTCTGCCATCGCTGTCGCCGGCCGAGCGCCGCGTGGCCGATTGGGTGCTCGGTCACCCCGCCGACGTGGTCGCGCTGAGCATCTCCGCGATGGCCGACGGCGCCGGGACGTCGGAGGCCACCGTCGTACGGTTCTGCCAGAAGGCCGGCTTCACCGGCTACCCCGACCTACGGCTCGCGCTGGCGTCGCGCCTGGGTCGGTCCGTCGCCCGGGGACGCACCGATCACCTGATGGGATTCGACATCGACCCGGACGATTCGTTGGCCGACATCGTGGCCAAGGTCGGCTCGTTGGATGCCCAAGCCATCCGCGACACCGTCGACCAGCTCGACCTCGACCAGCTTGGCCGGGTCGTCGACGTGCTGGTCTCCGCCCATCGGATCGAACTGGTCGGCGTCGGAGCATCGGGACTCGTCGCCGCCGACCTCGAGCAGAAGCTCCGGCGGATCGGCATGATGGTCTCTCGTTCCCTCGACGCCCATGCCGCGCTGACCGCGGCCGCGGTCCTCGGCACCGACGCCGTCTGCGTCGGCATCAGTCACAGCGGCGAGACCATCGACGTCATCGAGCCGATCGAGCTGGCCAAGGCCCGAGGCGTCCCCACCGTCGCCATCACCAACCATCCACGATCGACCCTGGCGACCATCGTCGACCACGTCCTGACCACCGCCGCCCGCGACTCGGTCTTCCGGGCAGGGGCGATGGCGAGCCGCTCTGCCCAGCTCACGGTCATCGACAGCATCTACCTGGCGGTGGCACAACGCAACTACGACCAGGCCCTCGAGGCGCTCGATCTGACGTCTGAGGCCGTGAAGGGCCGCCGAACACGGGCCCGGAGGATCAGGTGAACAACGGAGACCTCGTCGTTCGGGTCGACTCGGTCACCGAGGCCCGCAACCCGCATACCATCGGCATCGATACCGCATCGACCGTCGAGATCCTGGCGTTGCTCAACGACGAAGACGCCCGGGTCGCGCCCGCGGTGCGCCGGGCGTTGCCGCAGGTCGCCGCCGTGGTCGACGCGGCGATCGATCGGTACACGGACGGCGGAAGGATCCACTACTTCGGGGCCGGAACCTCGGGGCGGATCGGCGCGCTGGACGCCGCCGAGCTCCCCCCCACGTTCTCGATCGATCCGCATCGTGTCGTCGCCCACCGCCCGACCACCGGCAACGGCGGGGAAGAGGCCTCGGAGGCGTCCGAGGACGATGCCGACCTGGGTCGCGCCCACGCCGCCGAGGTGACCGCCGACGATCTCGTGATCGGGCTGACCGCCAGCGGCCGGACGCCTTACGTGCAGGGCGCCCTGGAGGTTGCCAAGGCTGCGGGAGCGCTGACCGTCCTCGTCAGCTCCCGGCCCGATGGCCCCATCGCCGAGCTCGTGGACATCCACGTCTTCGCCGACACGGGACCCGAGGCCATCGCGGGCTCCACCCGATTGAAGGCCGGGACGGCCCAGAAGCTCATCCTCAACGGCTTCTCGACCGCGCTCATGATCCGACTGGGGAAGACCTACTCCAACCTGATGGTCGACGTCCATCCGTCGAACGGCAAGCTGCGGGGCCGGGTCCTGGCGATCCTCGAGGAAGCCTCCGGTCTCCCCGAACAGCGTTGTGCTCGCGTGCTCGAACAGGCGGGGGGCGACACCCGAACGGCACTGGTCGCGCTTCTCGCCGAGGTCGACGTCGACGACGCCCGGGCCGCGCTCGCCTCCTCCGGTGGCCACGTACGCCGCGCGATCGTCGACCTCGGCGAGGGCCCGTCCCGCGACAGATCTCAACCACGCACACCAGACAGCTCGACGAGGGAGGAAGAGCATGAGACCGCATGACACGAGACACCGGCTGTGGTTGCCGGCGCTGATCGCAGTCCTCGCCCTGGTGGCGGCGGCATGCAGTGGAGGCGCCACCGATACCACATCGGCCGCCGGATCCACCGCGACCACCCAAGCCGGTGGTGCGACCACCACGACGGGAGGGTCCACGGCCGGCACCGAAGCGCCCATGGAGGACGTCACCTTGACGGTGTGGTCGTGGCGACCCGAGGACGAGGACGCCTACACGGAGATCTTCGACGCCTACGAAGCCGCCAATCCCGGCGTCACCGTGGAGTTCGTTCCCTTCGTCAACACCGACTACAACAACATCCTCTCCACGGGATTGACCGGCGAAGGCGGCCCGGATGTGGTCCAGCTCCGTGCCTACGGCGGGGTCCAACCGCTCATCGAAGCGGGTCAGCTCGTCCCGCTCGACGGCGAGATCTCGACCTTGTCCAACTTCACCGATGGAGCGTTGAAGGTCTCGACCGGCCTGAAGGACGGGCGCATCTACGGTGTGCCCTTCGCCTATCAGGCGTTCGCGGTCTTCTACAACAAGGCGATCTTCGACAGCCTCGGGCTGTCGGAGCCGACGACCTGGGACGAGTGGACGAACATCCTCGACACCCTGAAGGGTGCCGGGTACATCCCCATCTCCGTTCCGGCGAAGGACCCCGACACCTGGATGCTGGCGATCATCCACGACACGATCGGCGCGCCCCGTTACGGCGGACAGGAGTTCGAGAAGGAGATCCTGGCCGGTGAGACCGACTTCACCGATCCCGACTACGTCGCCTCGATCGCGTTGATGAACGATCTGCTTCCGTACCTTCCCGACGACGTCGTCGGTGTCGGGTATCAGGACTCCAAGACGCTGTTCATCACCGAGGCCGCGGCGATGTTCATCGGAGGTTCGTTCGAGATCGGCTTCTGGCGAGACAACGCGCCGGATCTCGACCTCGGGGTGTTCGCCGTCCCAGCGCCACCCGATTCCCTCGCCCCATCGAGCACGGTGGGCTGGATGGACGGCTCCTTCGGCGTGAACGCCAACTCCGACCACGTCGAGGAGGCCAAGAAGCTCGTCGAGTGGATGGGGTCACAGGAGTTCGGGCAGCTCTTCACCGAGAAGATCAAGCAGCTCTCACCCATCCCCGGGACGTCGCCGGAGGATCCGCTCCTGGCCGAGTTCGGCGAGCTGTACAACGCCTCGCCGGTGTCGTATCTGGATCTCGTGAACTTCCGGTTCGGGGATCCGCGAGGCGACGTGCTGCTGCGGGAAGGCATCGTCAAGATGTGGCTGGGCCAGGCGACTCCCGAGGAGGTCGCGCAGATGGTCCAGGATGGGATCTCGCAGTGGTTCACCCCTGGGGGATGACCGGACGATGACGGTGAGTCGGCCGTCGTCGAAGCGGCGAACCCGTCCCACGCCCACCGCGGGCGTGGGACGGGCAGCGCCTCCCTGGCGCACCCTGGCCGTCTTCCTCGCTCCCGCGTTCATCCTCTACACGATCTTCCTGGTCTTCCCGCTGGCCCAGGCGCTGTTCTTCAGCCTCTTCGAGTGGAAGGGAAGCGCCCGAGGGAGCTTCGTGGGACTGCAGAACTTCGCCACGCTCTTCGGGAGGTTCCCGCTCAACGAGCAGCTGCCCCGGGCGCTCATGCACAACTCGATCTTCTTCGTGGTGACGATGATCATCCAGGTCAGCCTCGGTCTGCTGTTCGCCGTGCTGCTTCAGCGCGAGTTCCGGGGCCGGCAGTTCTTCCGCACGGTCTACGTGTTGCCGTTCATGATCAGTCCGCTGGTCGTGGGGTACGTATGGTCGTTGATCCTCAACCCCACTTTCGGTCCGGTCAACGCGACCCTGCGGTCGCTGGGGCTCGACGGGTTGGCGCGACCATGGCTCGGCGATCCGTCGACCGCCTTCCCGACCATCATGCTGGTCAACGTCTGGTTCTGGCTCGGGTTCCCGATGCTGTTGTTCGCCGCCGGCCTGGCGGCCATCCCCGAGGACTTCGCCGAAGCTGCGCAGGTGGATGGAGCCAACAGGTGGCAGGTGTTCCGGCACGTCACGTTCCCTCTGCTGATCCCGGTGTTCGGGACCGTGACGGTGCTCACGTTCATCCGATCGTTCAACGTCTTCGGCCTCGTGTGGTCCCTCGGTGGAGTGGACGGCGGACCCGTGGGAACCACGGACGTCCTCGGCCTGTTGTTCTACCGCACCGCGTTCCGAGGAGGAGTCGACGCGTTCGGGGTGGCCTCGGCGCTGGCGGTGATCATGTTCGCGGTCATCTTCGGCGCCGCGATCGTGTTCCGGTGGTGGTTCCACCGTCTCGAGGGGGGCCTCACGTGACCGCCGGAGCGACGTCGCTGCGCCGCCGTTCGCGGTCGCGTCGCACGCCTGCGGGGGCCGCGATCTCGGTGCTCCTCTGGGGATACGCGGTGGTCGTCATCGCTCCGCTCATGCTGGTGGTGTTCAACTCCATGCGTCCGACCCGGGAGATCTTCCGGGACCCCATCGCGCTTCCCGGGTCGATCAATCTCGACAGCTATGTGACCGCATGGAACGAGGCCAGCTTCAGCACCTACTTCTGGAACTCACTGTTCATCACCGTGGCCTCGGTGGTGTTGGCGACGGCCACCTCGGTCATGGCGGCCTACGTCCTGGGGAGGTACCGCTTCCGCGGCAGCTCCGTGTTGGCGATCTTCTTCCTTTCGGGGCTGTTGCTGCCGTTCCGATTGGCCATCTTGCCCCTGTTCCTGCTCCTCCAGAACCTGGGGCTGGTCGACACCCGCGCCGGGCTGATCCTCGTCTACGCCGCCACCGGGATCCCCTTCTCGGTGTTCATCCTGTCGGCGTACTTCCGGCAACTCCCGGGCGAACTGACCGAGGCTGCCCGCATCGACGGGGCGAACGAGTTCGTCATCTTCGGCCGGGTCATGTTCCCATTGGTGCGTCCAGCATTGGCGACGGTCGCGGTCTTCCAGTTCGTCCCGCTGTGGAACGACTTCTTCTTCCCCCTCGTGCTCCTCCGATCATCCGAGAAGTGGACCCTTCCGGTGGGCATGACGCGGTTCTTCGGCGAGTTCCAGACGGACTGGTCGACGTTGTTCGCCGGCATCCTCATCACCACCTTGCCGCTCGTGGCGCTCTTCTTGGTCGCGACGAAGCAGATCATCGCCGGGTTGACCGCAGGCGTCGGCAAGATCTGACCATGGACCGCGCCATTGCTCCCCGTGGGGACCGCCTCGTGGTCGTGGGCGGCCGCGTGCTGTCGGCCGGCGGACTCGTCGATGCCGACGTGCTGATCGAAGACGGTCGGATCCGTGCCGTCGCCTCGGAGGTGCCGCGCCGGGGTCGTGTCCTGGACGCCGAGGGATGCGTGGTGGCTCCCGGCCTCGTCGACCTGCAGATCAACGGAGGATTCGGTCACGACTTCACGAGCGACCCGGCCTCGATCTGGGCGGTCGGCGCGCTGCTCCCGTCGTTCGGCGTGACGGCGTTCCTCCCGACGATCATCACCGCCGCGGAAGGGGCCGTCGACGGGGCGCGGTCGGCCCTCGCGGCGGGCCCGCCGGTGGGCTACGCGGGAGCGCAGCCGCTGGGTCTCCATCTGGAAGGGCCTGCGATCTCGCCCCGCCGACGCGGAACCCACGATCGACGGTTCCTTCGGGAACCGCGGGCGGAGTGGGCCCGGGAGTGGGACCCCGACCGGCACGTCCGTATGGTCACGCTGGCCCCCGAGCTCCCCGGCGCCCTCCCGCTCATCGCGGCGCTCGGGGCCGCGGGGGTGGTCGTGGCCGTCGGACACACCGATGCCTCCTACGACCAGACACGGGAAGCCATCGAGGCGGGAGCGACCGCGGCCACCCACGTCTTCAACGCCATGCCCCCACTGCACCATCGTCGGCCCGGAGCGGTAGGGGCGGTGCTGACCGCCTCCGAGGTGACCGTGGGGACCATCGTCGACGGGATCCATCTGCATCCGGCGATCGTGCGACTGGTGTGGGAGATGAAGGGACCCGATCGTTTCGTGCTCGTCACCGACGCCGTGGCCGTCATGGGATCGTCGCCGGGCACGTACCGGCTGGGCGGCATCGAGGTGACCGCCACCGAGGACGGGCCGCGCAATCCCGACGGTGGGCTCGCCGGGAGCGCGCTGACGCTCGACGAGGCGATCCGGAACCTGGTCGAGTTCACGGGTTGCTCGATCGCCGAGGCCATCGCCGCGGCCTCCACCAATCCGGCCCGGCTCGTCGGGGATCGCCACCGCGGCACGGTCGCGATCGGCGCCCGCGGTGATCTCGTGGTTCTCGATGCGGAGCTTCGCGTCCGGGCGACCGTCGTGGGAGGCGACGTGGTCGATGCCGACCCGAGATCCGGTGCGGGGTCTCCGCCGGTGCCATGACGCTGTGGGAGGAGATCCATCAGCAGCCCGAGACCCTGCAGCGGTTGGCCGCCACAGGCCGATCCACTGCGGAGGAGGTCGCTCGCTACATCCACTCGACCTCGCCGGCGTTCGTCGTCATCGCCGCCCGCGGAACCTCCGACAACGCGGCCCGCTATGCCAAGTATCTCTGGGGTGCCCGCAACGGCATGGTCGTGGCCCTGGCGGCCCCGTCCCTGATCTCGACCCCCGGACCGCCGCCGAGGTTGGCGGGAGGCCTCGTGGTGGCCATCTCCCAGTCGGGTCGGTCTCCCGATGTCGTGGGGGTCGTCGAGGAGGCTGCGGCACAGGGTCGGCCGACGGTCGCCATCACCAACGACCCGGGTTCACCGCTCGCTGCCGCCGCAGAGGTGTGCTTCGACCTCGGGGTCGGCGAGGAGCGATCGATCGCGGCCACCAAGACCTACACAGCCGAGCTGGCTGCCGTCGCCCTCGTGTCGGATGCCCTCCGAGGTGAGGTGGCCACGCTGGATGCGGTCCCGCGATCCGTCGAGTCGGTGCTCGCCGACTCGGCGTCCATCGCGGGGGTCGCGGAGGCCTTCGCGCGGGATCGGTTCGCTGCCGTGCTGGGTCGCGGCGTCCACTACGCCACTGCGTTCGAATGGGCCCTCAAGCTTCAGGAGTTGGCGTCGGTCCTCGCCCATGCGTACTCGACCGCGGATTTCGCCCACGGTCCACTCGCCTTGGTCACGAGGGGCTTCCCGGTCCTCGCCGTGACCTCGGCCGGCCCGCTCCACGCCCGGGCGCGAGCGCTGCTCGAACGTGTGAGTGCCGAGCTCGGGGGGCGTCTCGCGGTGATCTCCGACGACAGGTCGATGGGGGACCTGGCGGAGGGCTCGATCGTCATCCCGGTGGTGGCCGAGTGGCTCAGCCCGATCGTGGCCACGGTCGCCGCACAGCTCTTCACCTACCACCTGACCGTGGCCAAGGGGTCCGACCCGGACGCTCCTCCGACCATCGCGAAGGTCACCGAGACCCTGTGAGCGGTGGCGTTGGAGCGTCGGGGTCCTCGGCGTCCTCGGCGTTCATCACGCTCGAAGGGCACTAGCGTGCCGCCGATGGGCATTCACGGTTTGCTGCTCGACCTCGACCGGACCCTCGTCGACGTCCAGTCGTTCACCGACTACGAAGCGGCGGTGGCCGATCTCGAGGCCCGGTTCGGGGAGCTGCCCGGCTCGGACATCCCCGAGACGTACTGGCGTCCGGCGACGCTGCGAGCCATGGAGGTGTTGGTGGCGTGGGCGGGTGATCCGCGTTGGCAGGAGGCGTCGGACCTCATCGAGGCCCACGAGCTGGCGGCGGTGGAGGTGTCGACGCCGATGCCCGGGGTGGAACGGTTCGTCACCACCATCGCCGGGATCCCGACGATGGTGGTGACGTTGATGGGGCCGACCGCGGCCCGAGCCGCACTCGATCGTCACGGCATCGACCTGCCGGTCGTCGGCCGTCGCGTGGACCTACGGCCGAAGCCCTCCCCCGACCAGCTCCTGGCCGCGGCGGAGCTGCTGGGCGTCGATGCGTCGTCGTGCACGATGGTCGGGGACAGTTCGTGGGATCACGGAGCGGCGACGGCGGCCGGTTGCCGGTTCGTCGGTGTCGGCTCCACGGACTTCGGTCCGGGGGTCACCGTCGTCGACGACCTCGCCGCCGCTCTCGACGCCTTGGGGTGAGTGGCGCTCCTGGGAGATGGTGCCCGCGGATGGGTGGGCACCGATGGAAGATGACGGGCTCCTGCTCGACGCCGCGGTGCCGACGGCCGCTCGGGGCATGCGCATCGCGGCTCGGATCACCCCTCGTCGTGGGCAGCCTCGAGCAACACCTCGCGCATCGAGCGGCGAGGCGGCGGGGGCGGGACGAGGACCCGCACGACGCCGTCGAGGACCTCGACGCGGCGTTCGGGCAGGACGACGTCGGGCGCCCCGAGACGGCGGCCGTCGACGAGGTCGAAGCGCCACCAGTGCAGCGGACAGGTCACGACGCCGTCGACGACCCGGCCCGCAGCCAGCGACCCGCCCCGATGAGGGCAGGCGTCACGGCGGGCGACGACCCCATCGCCGACGCGGAACACGGCGACGCCCTCGACGCACACTCCGGTGTCGAGGGGCAGCTCCTCGAGGGGTCCGACCTCCACCCAGGTGCCGTCATCCATCGCCGGATCCGGCCTCCCGGCGACGCTTCACCTCCGGATACGGGACCCCGCCGATCCCGTACTGGTGGGGCGCCATCTCGTTGACGATCACCCGCACGGTCTCGATCGGGGCCGGCAGCGACACGGCGATCGCCTCCGACACCGCCGCGATCATCCGCTCGACCTGCTCGGGTTCCCGTCCCTCCATGATGTCGATGTGCACCAGCGGCACGTCACACCTCCCTCGTCCGCAGCTCCACCGTACCGACCCGATCGATCGTGCAGCGCACCACCATGCCGGGGCGGAGGTCCACGGGTCGGGTCAACCCGCCGGAGATGACCAGCGTACCCGGCTCCACTGCCCGGCCCTCCGCAGCCAGACGTCGGGCCGCCCACGCCACCGCCGCCGCCGGATGATCCAACACCGCCGCGCCCGCCGCCGTCGCCGCCAGCTCACCATCGACCTCGAGCACCACCCCGACCGTCCGTAGATCCGCCGGCAGGTCGACCGGATCGCCGAGCACCACCAGACCGGCCGACGAATCATCCGCGATGTTGTCGGCGGCGAGGAACGAGAAGCCGTCGAAGCGGGAATCGACCACCTCGAGGCAGGCCATCACATGGTCGGTGGCGGACAGCACGCCGGCGGCCGAGGGATGCGGCCCCAAGCCGGAGCCGAGGACGAAGGCGATCTCGGGTTCCGCCTTCGGGTGGATCAGCTCGCCGAGATCCACCTCGCCGTCGGGCAGCACCATGGCGTCGGTGAGGATCCCGTAGTTGGGCTCGGCGACCCCCATCGCCTCGCGCATCGCGGCGCTCGTGAACCCCAGTTTGGCGCCGACGATCCGCTCTCCTGCGGCCACCCGCAGGGCGATCCCCTCCCGCTGGACGGCGTACCCGTCGGCGGCGGTGAATCCCTCCACCCGGTCGGTGATCCGCGCCACCGTCCGGCGCTGCAGGCGAGCCTCGTGCAGCTCCGCGGCGAGGGCGGCGGCGTTCACGTCGCTCGGAGCCCCACCGACCCGAGGCGGTCGATCTCGACGGTCACGTGATCGCCCGGCTGCATCGGGACGGCCGCCGTCAACGCCCCCGACAGCACCCACATCCCGGCTGCCAGCATCCCGCCGCGGGCCGAGACCTTCCGCGCCGCCCACGCCACCGCGGCGGCCGGATGATCCAGCGACGCCGCCCCCGCCGCCGTCGCCGCCAGCACGCCGTTGCGCCGGAACACGCACCCCAGGGTCCGCAGGTCGAGTCCCGCCGGGTCCCTCAACGTGGCACCCACCAGATAGCGGCCCGCCGACGAGTTGTCCGCCGCCACGTCGGGCAACGTGAACCGGTAGCCGGTGAAGCGCGAATCGAGCACGTCGATGGCGGGCGCTACCGCGGCGGTCGCCGCCAGCACGTCGGCGGCGGTCACCGCAGGTCCCGCCAGGTCCCGGCCGAGGAGGAAGGCGATCTCCGGCTCGGCCCGGGGCTGGATCAGGGTGTCGGTCGCCAGCGGTTCCCCGACGTCGAGGGCCATCGAGGCCGTCAACCAGCCGTACAACGGCTCGGTGACCTGCATCTGGGTCTGTTTGGCCCGACTCGTCAACCCCAGCTTCAGCGCCGTCACCGGATCCCCCGCCGCCTCGTAACGGGCGACCACCACGTCCTGGATCTCGTAGGCGGCGTCCACGGTCAGTTCCGGCAAGTCCGCGGTCAGCGGCGTGATCGCCTCGCGGCGGCCGATCGCGTCCCAGAGCCGGTCGGCAGCGGCCTGGAGGTCCATCACAGCTGTGACGCCTGGGCTTCGGCGGCTCGGCGTTCGAGCTCGACGGCCACGTCGATGATCATGTCCTCCTGACCGCCCACCACCTGTCTTCGCCCGAGCTCGAGCAGGATCTCCTTCGAATCGACGCCGTGGCGTTCCGCCGCCCGCCGGGCGTGCAACAGGAACGACCCGTACACCCCGGCGTAGCCGAGCATCAGGCCGTCGCCGTCGATGACGCCCTGGGTCGGTTTCAACGGCCGGACCACGTCGTCGGCGACGTCGACCAGGCTCATCGGCTCCACGCCGGTCTGATACCCGGATCGTTCGCAGGCGGCTACCAGCACCTCCGTCGGGCAGTTCCCCGCGCCGGCGCCCAGACCCGTCGTGCAGCCGTCCACCTGGTCGACGCCTTCTTCGAGGGCGGCCAGCGAGTTGGCGACGGCCAGCGAGAGGTTGTTGTGGGCGTGGATCCCCACCTGACATGTCAGCCGATCCTTCAGGGTCGCCACCCGGCGGCGGGCATCGTCGATCGTCATCGCCCCGGCGGAGTCGACCACGTAGACGCAATCGGCCCCGTAGGACTCCATCTTCTTGGCCTCCTCCAGCAGCGCCTCGGGCGGCGTCATGTGCGACATCATCAGGAACCCGACGGCCTCCATCCCCAGTTCCTTGGCCAGGGAGATGTGCTGCTGGGAGATGTCGGCCTCGGTGCAATGGGTGGCGATCCGGGCCACCGTCGCCCCCACCGCATGGGCCCTGATCAGATCCTCCTTGATCCCGATGCCCGGCAGCAGCAACACCGCGATCTTGGCGTGCTCGGCCTCGTCGACGGCGGCCGCGAGGAGATGCATCTCGTCGGTGCCCGAGAAGCCGTAGTTGAACGACGACCCACCCAACCCATCACCATGGGACACCTCGATGACCGGCACCCCGGCGGCGTCCAGGCCCCGGACGACGGCTCGGACCTGATCGACGGTGAACTGATGCGACAAGGCGTGCGAGCCGTCCCGCAGGGTCGAGTCGGTGAGGCGGAACACGGCACTCATGCGGGCACCTCCATGAGATGGCGGGCGACGGCTTCACCGACCTGGGTCGCCGCGGCGGTCATGATGTCGAGGTTGCCGGCGTATGGGGGGAAGTAGTCGGCGGCGCCCTCGACCTCGATCAGCGTGATCACCCGAGCCGCGGCCGGACCGCCCGGGGTGGCGAACGGCCCCTCGTCGAACACCGGCGGGCTCGTCAGGTGATACCCCGGGACGTAGGCGGCGACGGCCTTCTCCATCGCCAAGATGGCGTCGGAGACGGCATCGGCGTCGTACCCCTCCGGCAACGCGCAGAACACGGTGTTGCGCATCAGGATCGGCGGTTCGGCCGGGTTCAGGATCATGATCGCCTTCCCGTGGTCCGCTCCGCCGACCTCCACCAGGCACGACGACGTCGTCTTGGTGAACTCGTCGATGTTCTGGCGGGTTCCCGGACCGGCCGACTTGGACGCCACCGTCGAGACGATCTCGGCGTACGGCACATCGGTGACCGACCGTACCGCGGCGACGATCGGCGTCGTTGCCTGGCCGCCGCAGGTGATCATGTTGACGTTGGGAGCGTCGAGATGCTCATCGAGGTTGACGGTCGGCACCACCGCCGGACCGAGCTTGGCCGGAGTCAGGTCGATGGCCCGGATCCCGGCCTCGGCGTAGCGGGGCGCGTTCTGCCGATGCACCCAGGCGCTGGTGGCCTCGAACACGACGGCGATCCCGTCGGCGTCGTCGCCGAACAGCCAGTCGACGCCCTCGGGGGTCCCCACCAGCCCGTGCTCGCGGGCTCTGCGCAGGCCCTCCGACTCGGGGTCGATCCCGACGACGGCTCGCAGATCGAGGACGTCGGAGCGAAGCAGTTTGTACATCAGGTCGGTGCCGATGTTCCCGGAACCGACGATGGCGCAGGGGACGGGCATGGACTCCTCCTTCACGTGAACCGCACTTCCACCGACCCGAGCCGATCGAACTCGGCACGGACCACGTCGCCGGCCCTCACGTCGAACGCGGCATGCAGGGAACCGGTCATCACGAACCGGCCGGCCTCCAACGTCACGCCGTGGGGGGCCAGGGTGTTGGCCAGCCAGGCGACCGCCGCCACCGGGTCACCCAAGGCGGCGGCCCCCGCCCCGGTGCCGGCCGTGGCGCCGTTGTGGGAGATGACCATGCCGACCAGGCGGGGGTCCCATCCGTCGATCGGCACCGGCCGGGATCCGAGCACCACCGTGCCGCACGATGCCAGGTCGGCGATCGTGTCGGCGAGACCGATCTTCCAGTCCGCGATGCGTGAGTCGACGACCTCGATCGCCGCCACCGCCCCGGCGATCGCACCGGCGGCTTCGACGGCTGTCACCCCCGGACCCCGCAGTGGCCGGTCGAGGACGAGCGCGATCTCGGCCTCTGCCTTGGGTTGGATGAACGCGGCGGCCTCCAGTACGGCACCGTCGTCGACGGTCATCGACGCCAGCACCGGCGCGTAGTCGGGTTGATCGACGCCCAGCATCTCTTGCATCGGAGCCGACGTGAGCCCCAGCTTGTAGCCCACGACGTGGTCTCCGTCGGACAGCATCCGGGCCACGATGAGCTGCTGGATCGCGTAGGCGTCGTCGGCGGTCAGCTCCGGGTCGTCGGCGGTGAGCGGCGGGATCGGCGTCCGGCTGGCGCGGGCTTCGTAGAGGGCATCGGCGACGGCGGCGGGATCGGTCATCGCCGGCTCCTCGTCCGAGCGCGCAGTGGTCGCCAGCCCAGGTTGCGGGAGATGGCTTCGGCGGCGGCCATCACCGCCCCGGCATGGCTCTCGAGCGACGTGCGGTTGAGGCGCAGCGTCGGGCCGGCGGCCGACACCGCCGCGATGACCCGTCCGGCGGCGTCGCGGATCGGCGCGCCCACCGACGCCACACCGATGTTCGACTCGTTGACGTTCTCGGCGTACCCCCGATCGCGGACCTTGGCCAGGTCGGCGCGCAGTGCCTGGGCGTCGGTGATCGTGTGCGGCGTCAACGCCGGCAGTTCCCAGCCGTCGAGGATCTCGTCGAGCTCGTCGTCGTGGAGGAACGCCAGGAGGGTCTTGCCGGTCCCCGTGCAGTGGGCCCAGTTGCGCCGGCCGACCTCGTTGAAGAGCCGCAGCGTGTGCGACGATTCGATCCGTTCCACGTAGACCACTTCGCGGTGGTCGAGATGCGCGACCTGGACCGTCTCCCCGGTGAGTTTCCACAGCTCCTCCAGCGGTCCGATCGCCGCCGCGTGGAACTCGGTGTTGAGCGTGACCGCCGCGCCCAACTCGGCGAGGACCAGCCCCAGGCGGTACTTGCCGGTGGCCGGGTCCTGACGGAGGAACCCCTCGGCGGTGAGGGTCCGAAGGAGCCGATGCACGGTGCTCTTGCCCAGGTCCAGCTCGCGGGACAGTTCGCTGACCCCCAGGTCACGGTCGGCGTGGCGGAACGCCTTGAGGAGTCGCAGGGCATTGCCCACCGACGACAGTAGTTGGTCTGACATCACGCTCCTTCGGTGCGGAGGGCGCCGAGCACGGCTCGGCGGACCTCGGTCGGATCGGGGTCGGGGGCCGCGGCGAGGGCGACGACCGCCTCCGAGCGCGGCACCAGGGAGGCCGCCAGCAGGGCATGGGCCCGGGGGAGGGAAGCGACGAAGGCGCCCTCCATCTCGTCGACGAGTCGCCGGTCGGCACCCAGGCGCCGTAAGGTCTCGTAGTCCTGAGCGGCCGCTGCGTGGGCGTTGGCGAGCCCGGCGCCGGCATGGCCCGCATGGTGGGCACCGAGCCCCGCGCCGGGGGCGACCACCAGGTGGTACAGGTGGCTCGTGAGGCCGAGGACCCGGCGCACCTCCTCGCCGGCGGCCCCGACCTGCTCGTCGATGAGCCCCAGACGCGGCTCGACCACGGGATCGAAGAACCGGACCGTCCACGTCATCGCCTCGATCCGGTCCTCGACCGCGACCTCGGGACCCGCCGGCGGCGGGAGCGCCTCGCGGGTGGCGATCACGTGCAGGTTCTGGACGCCGGCGGCCACGACCGTGAACGGCGCGCCGAACAGCGGCATCCGACCGCGGACGGCGGCCGGGAGGACCGACGCCCGGTTGGCGTAGGCCTCGTGGGTGGCGCGGACGTACTCGACCATCGCCTGGCGCATCTCCTCGGGACCGGGCATGACGACGACCTTACCGGATGTTCCGGCCGCCGGGAAGTCCGAACCGCAACCCGGGACGAGCCGGACGAATGATGCGCCCCTGACACCGTCGCATCAGATGGATGATCCCCGATACGGAATCACGTTCCGGCATGCGGGAAAGACGTCTTGTTCGGACGACGGGGACTCGGTAGGGTCGGGCGACCGAAGGAGAAAGGCGGACGGTGGGCATCCTCAGGCTCTCACACGTCGACATCAAGGTCCCGGACCTCGACCTGGCCGCGGCCTACTACACCGAGGTCATCGGCATGCTCGAGGTCGAACGCACCGATGACCAGGTCTTCCTCAAGTGCTGGGACGAACAGGACCACCACTCCCTCGCCCTCCGCTACGACCCGCGCGTCGGCCTCGACCGCATGTCCTTTAAGGTCGAGCACGAAGACGATCTCGCCGAACTCGAGAAGGCCGTCGAGACCTACGGGTACGCCGTCGAGCGGATCTCCGACGGCGAAGCCGTCGGCCAGGGTGAATCCATCCGGTTCGACACCCCCTCGGGACAGGAGATGGAACTCGTCCACGAGGTCACCAGGGTCGGCGGGCTCCTCCCCAAGGTCAACCCCCATCCCGTCCCCGAAGCCATGATGAAGGGCATCGCCCCGCCGAGGATGGACCACCTCCTCGTCACCGCCGAAGAGGTCGGTGAAGCCACCAAGTTCTACATGGACGTCCTCGGCTTCCGGCTCACCGAGCAGCTCCTCGACGGCGACGGCCACCAGATCGGGACCTGGATGGAGCGCTCCCACAGCCCCCACGACCTCGCCGTCGTCTCCGGCGTCAACGGCGGTCTCCACCACTTCGCCTACTGGCTCGACGACTGGGACCACGTCCGCAAAGCCGCCGACATCCTCGCCTACAACGCCATCCAGATCGACGTCGGCCCCACCCGCCACGGCATCACGCGGGGCGAGACCATCTACTTCTTCGATCCGCTCGGCACCCGCAACGAGGTCTTCACCGGCGGATACCGGCCCGATCCCGACTTCCCGACGATCACCTGGACCGAAGACAACATCGGCAAGGCCATCTTCTATTACGAAGGCGAGCTCAACGACCGCTTCATGAAGGTGCACACGTGAGCGGTGGCATCCTTCGGCTCTCCCACGTCGAGATCAGGGTTCCCGACCTGGAGCTCGCCACCGCCTACTACGCCGAAGTCGTCGGCCTCGTCGAGACCGCCCGAGAACCCGGCCGGGTCTTCCTCAAGGGCTGGGACGAGCACCAGCACCACTCGGTCATCCTCACCGACGCCCCGACCTACGGTCTCGAGCACATGGGCTTCAAGGTCGAGGACGCCGACGACCTCGCCCACTACGAGACCCGTCTCGAAACCGCAGGCGTCTCCGTCGAACGCTTCGCCCGCGGCGCCCTCGCCCCCGGCCACGGCGACGCCATCCGCTTCCGCGCCCCCACCGGCCACCTCGTCGAACTCGTCCACGGCATGGAGCAGGTCGGCAACATGCTGCCCCTCAACAACCCACCGCCCGAACCGCTCGGCCTCGTCGGCATGCACCCGCCCCGCATCGACCACGTCTTCCTCACCGCCGAGGACGTCGACGACGCGACCCGGTTCTTCAGCGAGTTGCTGGACTTCCGCCTCGCCGAGCAGATCCTCGGCGACGACGGCCACCAACTCGCGTCGTTCCTCGAACGCACCCACACCCCTCACGACGTCGCCTTCATCACCGGCCCCCAAGGCGGCCTCCACCACTTCGCCTTCTGGCTCGACGACTGGAACCAGGTCCGCCGCGCCGCCGACATCTGCTCCTACCACGGCATCGACATCGACGCCGGCCCCACCCGCCACGGCGCGACCCGCGGCTACGGGTTGTACTTCTTCGATCCGGCAGGCAACCGCAACGAGGTCTACACGGGCGGCTACTGGGTCGACCCGGACGCCGACCCGATCACCTGGACCGAAAGCGAGATGGGGCGCGCCATCTTCTACTACGAAGGCGTCGTGAACCAACGGTTCCTGACGGTCCACAGTTGAGGGAGACCATGAGCGACGACACCCCCATCGACGACGCACCGTTCCCCGAGACCGAACGGCCCGACGCGCCGCTGTACCTCGCCCGCTACCACGAACGCCGAGCCGCCGGCGCCGTCCCGACCCGCGACGTCGACGACGACGTTCCCCTCTACCTCCGTAGCTTCCGGGAACGCCGGCAGCGCCCCACCGACCGGCCCGTCTGGGAGGACCGCGACCTCCCCTTCGCTCAGGCGCTCTCCGAATCGAACCGCACCAAGGAGATCTCGCCGCCGCCGCACGCCCGACGGGCCGTCGTCAACGACGTCTACCTCGTTCGCCACGGCGAGACGCAGGGCTACTCGTCCGAGAGCGGCCTCACTCCCCTCGGCACCTGGCAGGCCCACACCAAAGGGCGCGATCTGGCCAAACGCCTCCGCGACGGTGAGACCGTCGTCGTCGCCTGCGCGGCGACCAACCGGGCCGGCGAGACCGCCGAGAACCTCCACCGAGGGCTCACCGAGGGCCTCGCCATGTTCGACAAGGACGTCAAGGCCTACGAGCCGCGGGCCATGGAGGAGTTCCGGAACTTCCAAGTCGCCACCCCCTCGGGACTGCGCGACGTCACCTCGGCGTTCCGGGAGTACTACTCGCTGCTCGAGGAGTACGAACGGGTCGCCCTCGGTGACCGCCCCATGTGGCTCGTCGAGGTCGACCGGTTCTGGCGCACCCAGCAAGGCGGTGGCGACCCGATCCAGCATTGGCTGACGATCCCCATGCTCCACTTCGAACCCCCGGCCCTGTGCGTCCGTCGCTTCTGGAAGGGCATCACGGATCTCGCCGCCGACCACCCCGGCGCCCGGCTCGTCATCACCACCCACTCGGGCCCGATCCGGGCGTTCGCCATCTGGGCCCTCGGGTACGACCCCGGTGAGCCCTACAACACCGAGCACGTCAGGGTGAAGCTGTTCGAAGGCGGCACCGAAGCCCTGGTCGGGTACCGCAACCGCGTTCAAGAGGTCCACATCCCGCCGTTGGACGAGCTCCCCGACTGGGGTCTGCACGAGGAGGCGCCATGACCTACATCGTCTGGTTCGACGAATACCGCGACGAGCATCTCCCGATCGTCGGAGGCAAGAACCGCTCCTTGGGGGAGATGACCCTCGCCGGTCTCCCCGTCCCGCCCGGGTTCGCTCTCACCACCCACGCATACCGGCAGATGCGCGACCAGGACGCCGACGCCCGCCACGAGGTCCAGGACCTCCTCGCCCGCATCGACCTCGACGACGCCGCCGGCCTCCAGGAGATCGCCGCCAAGGTCCGTCAGCGGATCGAGGACATCCCGATGCCTGCCGCGGTCGACGAAGCGATCAGGGAAGCGTACGGTCGCCTCGGCGAGGTCTGCGGCGACGGTGCCATCCCCGTCGCGGTCCGATCGTCGGCCACCGCCGAGGATCTCATCGACGCCTCCTTCGCCGGCCTCCAGGACACCTACCTGTGGATCAGCGGCGAAGACGACGTCGTGGCCCACGTTAAACGCTGCTGGTCCTCGTGCTTCACCGACCGCGCCATCGCCTACCGCCACGAGATGGGCCACGACCACGACCGCCTGCTGATGAGCGTCGCCATCCAGAAGATGATCCGACCCAAGGCCGCCGGAGTGGCGTTCACCCTCAACCCGACCGACGGTGACCGTTCCCAGGTCGCCATCGATGCCGCATGGGGCTTCGGCGAGAGCGTCGTCAGCGGCGAGGTCACCCCCGACAACTTCCTCGTCGACAAGGTCATCTACGAGATCGTGTCGCGCGCCATCTCCCCCAAGACCATCGAGTACCGCTTGTCGGACGACGGCCGATCGGTCGAGAAGGCCGCCGTCCCCGACGACCGTGTCACCGCCCCCAGTCTCACCGACGACGAGGTCAAGGCCGTCGCCTGGCTGGCCCGCCAAGCCGAACGCCACTACGGGGCTCCCCAGGACGTCGAATGGGCCATCGACATGGACCTCCCCGACAACGAGAACGCGGTCTTGCTCCAGTCCCGTCCCGAGACGGTCTGGAGCCGGAAACCCCGGAAGCCGGTCGCCAAGGGACGAGGTGACCTGATGGACGGGATCGTGTCGACGCTGCTCAACCCGGTCCATACCAGGTCGAAGGCGTCGACGACACAAGAGCAGGGCAACTAGCGGAGGGAGAGCACGATGGCAGAGGGAAGGTTCCCGAGCCCGTTCGAGATCGAGACCCCGGCGGGAGCCGAGGGATGGGAAGAGCTGTACACCTACTCGTTGCCGTTCAGCGAGGACCGTCGTGACTACGAGGACTCGGTCTTCTGGTTCCAAGATGGGATCCACTGGCCCGAGGTGCTGACTCCGTGGGATGCCACCTTCTTCGAGTACGCGATCGCATCGCTGTCGCAGTACAACACCCGCCACTACCTGATCCCCCCGGCGCTGGGGATCGACTATCGGGTGCTCAACGGCTACGCCTACCTGACCCCGGTGCCGGTCACCGATCCCGCCGAGATCGAGGCCCGGGTGCCGAAGTTCATGGAGCGGGCCGGGTACTACTTCCAGAACTGGGACCGTCTCTACGAGAACTGGCGCCACAAGATCGACGACCTGGCCGATCAGCTCCGGGCCCTCGACTTCTCCCCGCTGCCCGAGGTCGAACCGATGGAGGTCATCACCGAAGGTCGTGGGGAAGGCTCCGGGATGCGGCTCCAGGAGAACTACCGGACGCTCCTGAACCTGGCGTTGCGGCTGTGGCAGTACCACTTCGAGTTCCTCAATCTCGGCTACGCCGCCTACCTCGACTTCTTCGGGTTCTGCAAGGAGGCGTTCCCGAACATCCCCGACCTGGCCATCGCCAAGATGGTCGCCGGGGTCGAGGTGGACCTGTTCGTCCCCGACCAGAAACTCAAGGACCTGGCCCAGGCCGCCATCGACCTCGGTGTCGCCGACGCTTTCGCCCAGGACTCCGCGGCGGCGGTCATCGAGACGCTCGGATCCTCCGATGCGGGACGGCAATGGCTGGCGAGATGGGACGAGGCGAAGGACCCGTGGTTCAACTTCTCGAACGGGTCGGGTTTCTATCACACCGACGAGGTGTGGCTCGAGCATCTCGACATCCCCTTCGGGTATCTGCGGAACTACATCGACAAGATCCGCCAGGGTGTCGACCTGAGCCGTCCCATCGAGGAGCTGCGAGCCGAACGGGATCGGGTCGTCAACGAGTACATGGAGCTCCTCCCCACCGACGAGGACAAGGAAGCCTTCCAGGGCAAGCTCGGCTTGGCCCGGGTCGTGTTCCCCTACGTCGAGAACCACAACTTCTGGGTCGAGCACTACTCGCATGCCGTGATCTGGCGCAAGATGCGTGAGCTGGGCGAGACGTTCGTCAAGGAAGGCTTCTTCGCCGACCGCGACGACGTGTTCTTCCTCAAGCGGGACGAGATCAACGAGGCGCTGTGGGACATGTACTCGGCGTGGGCCGTCGGCACCGAGGCCCGCGGTCCCCGCTACTGGCCGCGGGAGCTCGAACGTCGCAAGGGCATCCTCGACACGCTGCGCGCCTGGTCGCCCCCGCCGGCTCTCGGCGAGCCGCCCGAGGTCGTCACCGAACCGTTCACGATCATGCTGTGGGGCATCACGTCGGACTCGATCGGGATGTGGCTCGGCGCCGGCGAAGAAGGTGGTGACGGTGGCCTGCACGGTTTCGCCGCCTCGCCGGGCGTCGCCGAAGGACCCGCCCGTGTCATCCTCACCGCCGACCAGATCGGCGAGGTGCAGGAAGGTGAGATCCTCGTCGCTCCGCTGACGGCACCGTCGTGGGCGCCGATCTTCAACAAGATCAAGGCCACCGTGACCGACATCGGCGGGATGATGAGCCACGCGGCGATCGTGTGCCGCGAGTACGGCCTGCCGGCGGTGACGGGCACGGCTTTCGGGACCAAGCAGATCGAGACGGGACAGAGGATCAGGGTCGATGGATCGACGGGGACGGTGACCGTCCTCGACTGACGGATGCTCGCCGGGGTGGGACCGTCCCACCCCGGCGACCGGACGACGAAGGAGGAGCCGAGTGCTCTCGAAGGAACTGAACGAGCAACTGACACAAGTGGGTCCGGGCACGCCGATGGGTGAGCTCATGCGCCGCTACTGGTACCCGGTGACCTTCACACGGGAGCTCGACGAGTTCCCCGTCAAGAAGGTTCGGCTCCTCGGTGAGGACTTCGCCGTCTACAAGACCCCTGGGGGCGAGTACGGGATCATCCAGGAGAAGTGCCCGCATCGACACGCCTCTTTGGCCTACGGCATCGTGGAGGACTGCGGCATCCGTTGCGAGTACCACGGCTGGAAGTTCGACCTGTCGGGCGCCTGCGTCGAACAACCCGCCGAGCCCGACAAGTCGTCGTTCAAGGACAAGATCAAGGCCTTCGCCGGCCAGGCCGCCGAGATGGGCGGCATGGTGTGGGCGTACATCGGTCCCGACCCGGCCCCCGAGCTGCCTCGCTTCGACGTCTACGTCGATCCGGGTGTTCGCGACGTCGGCTGGTCGGTGCTGCCGTGCAACTGGCTCCAGATCATGGAGAACTCGGTCGATCCCCACCACGTCGAATGGCTCCACGGCGCCTACTTCCACTTCCTCGGCGACCAGCAGGGCTTCGAAGCTCCCAAGGCCTTCTACAAGAAGCACGTCAAGGTCGGGTTCGACCCGTTCGAGTGGGGCATCATCAAACGACGGGTCCTGGAAGGCCAGACCGAAGAGGACGACGACTGGAAGATCGGCCATCCGCTCGTGTTCCCCTATCACATGCGGGTCGGCGGCGCCGGCATCGATCAGATGCAGATCCGGGTTCCGATCGACGACACCCACACGTGGACGGCGTTCTACTCGTTGCACCGTCCCGAGGGCATCGACGAGTTCCCCGCCCAGGTGTACCCGTACGACTACGAGTACGAGTGGATGGATGCCAACGGGAAGTTCATCGTCGACTACATCGAAGGCCAGGACGTGATGGCGTGGGTCAGCCAAGGAGCCATCACGGACCGGTCCGCGGAGCACATCGGCAAGTCCGACATCGGGATCGTGGCGCTGCGACGCATGTTCCGTGAGCAGATGGCCCGGGTCGCCGAAGGGCAGGACCCGACCGTCGGGTTCACCCGCGAAGCGCACGATCGGATCGAGTTGCCGTGTGAGAAGAACAAGTTCGGTGCCGGCCTCGACTTCGCGTTGCAGTGGATCGACGGCGGTTCGTCGCGTTACAGCCCCTACAAGGACGACCTGAAGAAGCTGCACATCAACGCCGCGATCGCCCGCGGGGAGATCGCCGGGACCGCCGAAGTGCCCGGCCAATGACCGCACGGCGGAAGCCGTCGGCCGAGGAGCGGGATGCGATCATCATCCCGCTCCGGCCGCGTACGGAGCCGCGTTGGTGGGACGACGATCGGGCTCGGCACCTGCGGGATCGACCCGAGTACTGCCCTCGCTGCGGCGGGTCGATCATCGGCGACGGCGGCATCGCCGTGGAGTACTGGGAGGCCGAGAACCGCATCTACCACTGCTGGTGTCGAGACTGCGGCTGGGCGGGCGACATCATCCGCATCGATCGGATGATCGGCCACGAGCCCGAGCACTGAGCGACACCGCCGAGAACCAGAGGGGACGACATGGCTGCAACCAAGGACGTGCCGGAGCTGACCCTGGAGGGAGCCCGAGCGGCGCTCGATGCGGCGCTGGCCCGTGCCGGCGAGCTCGGCGTCGCGGTCGTGGTGGCGGTGACCGACCGGGCCGGACGGCTCGTCGCCTTGGCGCGCATGGACGGTGCGTTCGTGCTGTCGATCGAGGTCGCCCAGAAGAAGGCGAAGACGGTCTCCATCGCCTCGGGCGCGGCGACGGCAGAGCTGTGGGAGGCCTTCGGCAGCGATCCGGAGCTCCTGCACGGGCTCTCTCCGAAGCTCGCCGACCTCATGCCGGTCGGCGGCGGTGTGCCGATCATGGTGGAGGGGGATCTCGCTGGTGCCGTGGGCGTCTCGGGCGCCACGGCTGCCCAGGACGCCGACATCGCCGCCGCCGGAGCCGCCGCGGTCGGCTGAGGGTCACCGCCCCGGGCCGTGCGGGCGTTCAGCCGAGCTGGGCCTCGACCTCGATCTCGACCTTCCAGGCCGGGTCGAGGAGACCGGCGACCACGACCATCGTGGCCGCCGGTTCGGCGGCACCGAACACGTCACGATGGGCGCGGCCGATCTCGTCGGCGTCGTCGGCGTCGACGATGAACATCCGGGTGCGGACCACGTCGTCGACCTCGGCCCCGAGGAGGGCAAGGGCGTCGATGGCGATCTCGCCGCACAGGAGCATCTGGTCGTAGGCGGATTCGGGTACCGGCGCGTCGTCGGCGGGGATCGGCGCGGTCCCGGCGATCTCGACGCGGTCGCCGACCCGGACCCCGCGGGCGAACCCGTAGCGCTCCTCGTAGGGCGACCCGGAGCGAGCGTGGCGGCGTTCCATGCCGTGGACGCTAGCGTCCCTGAGCCGATCGAACGACCCAGATCTGTTCGAGGCCGTAGGCAGGTGGCGACCGGTCGAAGTCGGAGTACTCGGCGACGATCTCGAACCCTGCGAGGCGCAGCAGGTGGCGGGTCTCGTACCGGTAGAGCCAGCGGAGTTCGAGACGTTCGTGCTCTTGGCGCAGGGAGGCGCCGGAGGCGTCGAGCTCGGTCAGACGCCAGGTCTCGGTGAACACTTGGGCGACGGGATCGAGGGTCCGGTCGGCGGTCTCGATCCGGACGGTCGTGTCGTGCTCGGGGTGGGGGAGCGTGACGACCGAATGGGGGCGCCCTCCGGGGACGAGGAACTCGAGGCGGGGATCGAACAGGTCGAGCACGAGGTGGCCGCCGGGTACGAGGTGGCGACGGATGCATGCCAGGGCCGACTCCTGGGCGGCGACGGTGAGCAGCGCCTGGAAGGCCCGGAACGGCACGACGACGAGGCCGAACCGGCGGGCGAGGTCGAAGTCGGACATGTCTCCGAGGTGGAAGGTCGCCCGGGCGCCCGGATGGTCCGTCACCTTGGCCTCGGCTCGCCGGAGCATCGGCTCGGACCGGTCGAGGCCGACGACCTCGAAACCGGCGTCCGCCAAGGCCCACGACACCCGCCCGGTGCCGGAACCGAGCTCCAGGATCGGTCCGCCGTACTCGGCGGCGCAGGCCCGCCAGAAGGCGAGGTCGTGGCCGACGGCCTCCTCGGCGAAGACGTCGTAGATCTCGGTGTGGAGTCCTTCGTTCCGGTAGAACGGCGGGACGTCGTCCATCAGCCCGAGCCTCCGGGCGGCTCCTCGACGAGGCCGGTACGGTAGGTGAGCTCGGGGAGGGGAGCCCCGCAGTGGTCGGCGATGACCACGTCGCCCGTCACCTGCCAGCCGCCTCGCTCGTAGAACGACCGACCGCGGTCGTTCCCGTCGAGAACCCGGAGGATGGCTGCGGTGTAGCCGTGTCGCCGGAGCCAATCGAGGCTGCGCACCATCAGGTCGCGACCGTGGCCGCGATCCCAGGCGTCGGGGTCGACGTAGATGGCGTACACCTCGCCGGTGCCGTCCTCTGCGGCTCGGGCCGGTCCCACATCGGCGAAGCCGATGATCCGTTCGTCGTCGACGGCGACGAACGTCTCTCCGTCGCGGTCTGCGGCGAGGAGCTGTGTCCAGCTTCGGGTGCGCCGTTCGACGGTCATCTGGTCGAGGAGGGGATCGGGCATCAGCCCCCGGTAGGTCGCCTCCCACGAGGCGACGTGCACGGTGGCGATCCCGAGGGCGTCGGAGGGGCGGGCTCGACGGACGGTCATGGCGGAAGGATAGGGCCGCTTCGCCGCGGCGGGGTCGACGGCGATCTTCGTCGTCTCGCCGCCCCGTTCAGATCTCCATGACGACGGCCTTGGGCTCGGTGAAGAACTTCTTCGAGAACTCGCCGCCCTCGCGGCCCACGCCCGAGTCGCCGACACCTCCGAAGGGCGCCCGCAGGTCTCGGACGAAGAAGCAGTTCACCCACACGGTGCCCGCTCGCAGCTCGGCCGCCACCCGGTGGGCGCGGCGGACGTTCTCGGTGAACAGCATCGCGTTGAGCCCGTAGCGGGTGTCGTTGGCGAGGGCCACGCCCTCGTCCTCGCCTTCGAAGGGATGGACGACGACGACCGGACCGAAGATCTCCTCCCGACACACCCGGGCGTCGAGGGGAGCGTCGACGATCACCGTCGGGCGCACCGTCCATCCCTCCCCCCGTCCGCCGGTGAGGATCTTGCCGCCGTCTCGGGGGAGATCGTCGAGGTAGCCGGTGACCTTCTCGAAGTGTTCCTCGGACGCCAGCGGGCCGATCTGGGTGGCCGGGTCGTGCGGGTCGCCGACGACCATCGCATCGGCGGCCTCGACGAAACGGGCCACGAACTCGTCGTAGACGGGCCGCTCCACGTACAGGCGACTCCCGGCCAGGCAGACCTGACCGGCGTTGGTGTAGATCGCCTTGATCGACCAGGCCACCGCTTCGTCCAGGTCGGCATCGGCGAACACGAGGTTGGCGCCCTTGCCGCCCAGCTCGAGGCTCACCGGCGTCAGGTTCCTCGCCGCCGCGGCCGAGATCGCCCGTCCGGTGTTCGACTCGCCGGTGAAGGTGATGCGGTCGGCGAGCGGGGACGTCGTCAACGCCTCGCCGACGGAGTCGGGGCCGAAGCCGTGGACGACGTTGAGGACCCCCGGCGGGAAGCCGGCTTCGAGGGCCAGGTTCGCCAGCAGCGTCGCCGATGCCGGCGACTGCTCGGCGGGCTTGAGCACGACCGTGTTCCCCCAGGCGAGGGCCGGGGCGATCTTCCACGACTCGAGCATCAGCGGGAAGTTCCAAGGGGCGATCGCCACCACCACGCCGGCGGGTTCGTAGCGGGTGTAGGCGTGATGGCCCGAGTCCATGGGGTAGGTCTCCGCGGCCGACATGCGGGCGTGGTCGGCGAAGAACCGGAAGTTGAGCGCCGTCCGGGGCACGTCCTTGGCCAGCAACGCCGAGATCGGCTTGCCCATGTCCCGCAGGTCGGCCTCGGCGAGCTCGTCGGCGTGCGCTTCCACGAGGTCGGCGAGGCGATGGAGGATCGCACCGCGCTCGCCGTGGCCCATCTGTGGCCAGGGCCCCTCGTCGAAGGCGCGGCGGGCAGCGTCGAGCGCGGCCCTCGCTTCGGCCTCTCCACCGAGGTCGACCTCCGCCCAGGGCTCGCGGGTCCACGGGTCCACGGTCGGGAACGTCGCGTCCGATGTGACCGGTCGGCCGTCGATGACATGATGGATCCGTTCCATGGCGCCTCCCAGCACGGGGAGCGCCAGGCTAGTCACCCTATCGCCACCATGTGGAACGGTTTCCCGAATACCGGAACGATGGAGCTAGGGGATGGCGTGCACCGTCGTCCCGATGTCGGCCCACTCGAACAACCAGGCGGCTTTGGCGTCCGCCTGGCGTACGCACCCGCCGGATCGGAACGTTCCCAGCTCGTCCTCGGTCTGCATCGGTCGGCCGTTCGGGTAGCGCGGGATCGCGTGGAACCCGTACGACCAGCGGTTCCCGAACGTGCCTGGGCGAACGAACCGCACCATGTGCTTCATCGTGATCCCGCCATAGGGCGCATAGGCCTGTACCGACTTGGAGAACACCGAGTACGTGCCGTCGAGCGGGATACCTTTGCGGCCCGACACGAGGTACGTGTCCACGAGCCGCTCGTTCGTGTCGATCAGCCAGATGCGCTGCTGCGAGTTCGAGTAGATGATCCGCTTGCCCGACCCGACGTCCGGATACGGCGGCGGTGGCGCCGGCGGCTCATCCCCACCCGGCAACGTGCCGAAGCTTCCCACCACGGGGGCGACATGCGACGAGCCGTACTGGATCTCCCCACCGTCGGGCAGATGGAACCTCCCGGTTCCCGGCCGGAACACCGCCACCGCATCGGCGCCCGAACCGAAGGTCCCGGCGATCGCCAGGTCACCGCGGTCACCGATCGCGACCCGCCGAGACGCGGGTCCCTCTGCCAGCCGGTCCGACAGGTACGCGACGTGCTCCGACGGCCGGTACACTCCGACGGAGTCGACGCCGTCGCCGTCGAAGTCGCCCACGAACGGCTCGTCGCCCGGATCGCCGAGGACGAACGAGAACTCCGCCGCCCCCAGACCGGCGTCGGCCGACCCGAGCCGGTCGATCACGTACACTCGGGTCTCGGAGGGACGCCAGATCGACACCGTGTCGCACCCGTCCCCGTCGAAGTCGCCCGCCAGCGGCACGTCCCCGGGGTTCCCGAAGAAGAACCGGATGTCGGCCACCCCTGCGCTGTTGGCGTTCCGCAGGTACACGTAGCCGTCGGATCGGCGGTAGAGGCCTGGCGTGTCGACACCGTCGCAGTCCCAGTCCCCGACGAAGGGCACATCCCCTGGGTTCCCGTAGTAGAACCGGGTCGTCTCACCGGTCGCCGGATCCCGCAGGTACCACTCCCCGGTGCGCTGATCCACCACCCCGACCCCGTCGCCGGCGGCGAAGGCCGTCCCGGCGAAGACGGCGACGACCGCCACGGCGAAGCTGACCATCACCATGAGGCGTCGGACGGGGCTCATCGGTTTCCTCCTCGGTCTGGATCCGGCCACGTGGACGTGTGCTTGGATTATCGGAGCCACTGCGGTGGTCCTGAACCCGCCGAAAGTCCCGGATTCAGGCCGCGAGGGGAACGACGTAGCGCCAGATGGCCACGAAATGCAGGGCGCTGGCGGCGACCACCAGCACATGGAAGGCCTCGTGATACGAGAAGACCCGCGGCCACAGTCGGGGACGGTTCGTCACCAGGAACACCATCCCCACCGTGTACAGGATCCCGCCGACGGCCACCAGCATGAGCTCGGGCCAGGCGAGCTTCTGCACCATCGGCCACGCGAACAGCACCCCCATCCAACCGAGCGCCGTCGACATCCCCACCGACAGGCCACCGGGCAACCGCGGGAAGAACGCCTTCTGGATGATGCCGGCCGCCGTGATGCCCCACACCAACCCGAGGACGATCCACCGCAACGGCGGATCGAACACGATCAACGCGAAGGGTGTATAGGTGCCGGCGATCAGCACGTAGATCATCGAATGGTCGAGCCGCTGCATCCGCTTCTTGGCCCGTTCGCGCCACGGGATCGAGTGGTACAGCGAACTCGTCGTGTACAACGCCACCAAAGCGATACCGAAGACGATCACCCCGATCCGGGCTCGCCACGTCTCGGCATGGAGGAGCAGGAGCGCCGAGGCGACCACCGATGCCACCGCCGCACCACCGTGGAGGAACCCACGGACGGGGTTCTGCATCTTGCCGAGGGTCCAGCGGGGCAGGTCCATGTCGGCAGCGTATCGCGATCGGTCGACCATGGACAGCCTGTCGGCAGCAGGGGGCCGTCGCGACAGCGATAATCCCATCATGGCCAGACCCATCCGGATCGCCAACATCTCCGGCTTCCTCGGCGACCGTCACACCGCGGCCGCCGAGCAACTCGGTGGCGGGTCGGTGGATGTCCTCGCCGGCGACTACCTCGCCGAACTCACCATGGCGATCCTCGCCCGGCAACGTTTGCAGGACCCGTCGGCCGGGTACGCCCGCCAGTTCCTCGACCAGCTCGAGGATGTGCTCGTCGACGTGGCCGACCGGCGGGTCAAGGTCGTCGCCAACGCCGGGGGGTTGGCCCCCCGACGCCTGGCCGACGCGGTGGCGGCGATGGCCGAACGGTTCGGTGTGACGATCCGCGTCGCGGCGGTCACCGGCGACGATCTGCTGGGAGCCCTCGGCGGGCCCGTCGACGGGGCGATCGAGCTCGCCCCGCCGCGGCCTGGTGTCCGGCCGGTGGCAGCGAACGCCTACCTCGGGGGCTGGGCGATCGCCTCTGCCTTGGACGCCGGCGCCGACATCGTGGTCACCGGGCGCGTCTCCGACGCGTCCCTGACGGTGGGGCCTGCGGCCTGGTGGCACGGATGGGCTCATGACGACTGGGATGCGCTCGCCGGTGCGGTCGTGGCGGGTCACGTCATCGAGTGCGGGGCGCAGGCAACCGGGGGCAACTACAGCTTCTTCACCGAGATCCCGGGGCTCGAGCATCCGGGGTTCCCCATCGCCGAGGTGGCCGAGGACGGCTCGGCGATCATCACCAAGCATCCCGGTACCGGCGGGGCGGTTACGGTCGGGACGGTCACCGCCCAGCTCCTGTACGAGGTCGGCGGACCCCGGTACCTCAACCCCGATGTCGTGGCTCGTCTCGACTCGGTCCGGCTCGCCCACGACGGGGCGGACCGCGTCCGGATCTTCGGGGTGGCTGGCGAGCCCGCTCCGGCGACGACCAAGGTCGCCTGTATCGGGGTGGAGGGGTTCACGAACGCCGTCACGTTCATCCTTCCCGGACTGGATGTCGAGGCCAAGGCGGACCTGGTCGAGCGGGCCCTGTGGCGCCGTCTCGGGGGCAAGGAGCGCTTCGCCCGGGTCGAGACCCGTCTCGTGCGCACCGACCGGGCCGACCCGCCCATCAACGAGGCGGCCTTCGCGACCCTGACGGTCGCGGTCGTCGACCCCGACGAGCGGAAGGTGGGCAGGGACTTCTCCAGCGCCGCCGTCGAGCTCGCGTTGGCCTCGTATCCGGGGTTCACCGTCACCGCCCCGCCCCGCGGCGCCCGTCCGGCGCTGGTCTACTGGTCGCAGACGGCGCCGATGCCCGATGCCGTCGTTCACCTCGACGGGGAACGCCGGGCCGTGGTGGCTCCCGTCGTCGTCTCCCCGGGCCGCGGCGGTGGCGGGCAGCCCGACGCGTCCGACGCCCCCGCCGATCGATGGGAAGAGGCGGAGACCGTCCGGGCGCCGTTGGGGCGACTCTTCGGGGCCCGTTCGGGGGACAAAGGCGGAGACGCGAATCTTGGCGTATGGGCGCGGTCGGACGACGCCTATCGTTGGCTCGTCGGGTTCCTGGACATCGGCCGGTTACGTCGGCTCATCCCTGAGGCGGGAAGCCTGGAGATCGAACGGCACGTTTTCCCGCGTCTGCGGGCCGTGAACTTCGTCCTCCATGGCTTCTTGGGTGAGGGAGTCGCCTCGTCGATCCACGCCGATCCGCAGGCCAAGACCCTCGCCGAATACCTCCGGGCCAAGGTCGTCGACATCCCCGAGCCCCTCCTCGCCGCCTAGTGTGGCCAACCCTGGGTTCGCCACACCCCTCCAGGGGGTTCGCCAACCCTGGGTTCGCCACACCCCTCCAGGGGGGTCTACAGCCCTGGGTTCATGAGGCCATGGCGAACCGTGGGCTGGCGGACCCCCTAAAGGGGCATCACGAACCCTGGGTTCGCGGGACGGGTCAGGTCGTGCGGGAGCGTTTGATGCCGGCGGCCTTGAGGACGGAGGCGGGGACGCCCGCTTCGCGCCAGGCCGCATAGGAGATGCCCTTGCGCTCGGAATACGACGCCGCGTATTCGACGAAACCCTTCTCGAACTCCTCCAGATCGTTCGATGCTTGAGCGGATTCCAACGACCGTTCGGCGTCGATGCGGGCCTGGATGAGATCGATCCTCCGCAACGGATCCTGCTCGGCCTTGATCCGCTCGTCGAGCTGACCGATCCTGGCCGCGAGCTTCTCAGGATCCACCGGCCGGCCGCGACGCTTCGGTGTCGACAAGGCCGCCAGATAGGCCTTGATCGCTCGCGCCTCTTTCCGTCCCCTTGCCAGGGCAGCTTTGTGTTCGGCAGACATCGCCATGAAGGCACCCCTCTGTGTCGGATTCGATGCGCGTGATATTGGCAGATTGCGGCCACAATCAGAAGCCCACGACCGCCGGGACCCGGCCTTTCTCCATCCCACCGATAGGATGGGCCCGCCATGGCATCGCCGACACCGCTCCGCAGCCTGCTCTACCGCGTCTACGAGGACCGTCTCCTCGCCGACCTCGACCGCGAGGCGCTTCCCCGCCACATCGCGGTCATCCACGACGGGCATCGTCGGTACGCCCGCGCCGAGGGCCTGCCCGACTACGCGTCGAGCTATCGGGTCGGTATGGACAAGTTCGTCGAGTTCCTTCACTGGACCGATGAGCTCGCCATCCCCGCCGTCACCTGCTGGCTCCTGTCGAAGGAGAACCTCGCCAGGCCCGCCGAGGAGCTCGAGCCCTACTACGACGTGCTCGGCGATCTCTTCCGGCGGCTGCCCGACGAGCTCCACGACACGGAGGTCCGGTTCATCGGCAGCCTCGACCTCCTCCCGGCGGAACTCGTCGAGGCGGCGAAGGAACTCGAGGGACGGTGCCCCGACGGGGAGCGGCGAGTGACGATCGCCCTCGCCTACGGGGGCCGTCAGGAGATCGTCGACGCGGTCCGTGACCTCGTCGGGAAGCTGGCCGACGATGGTGTTCCCGGCGCCGAGATGGCCGACCGGATCGACGCCGACGGCATCGCGGAGAACCTCTACACCGCGGATCTCCCCGACCCCGACCTGGTGATCCGCACCAGCGGCGAGGCTCGCCTGTCCGGGTTCCTGCTGTGGCAGGCCGCGTACGCCGAGTACTCGTTCGTCGACGTCTACTGGCCCGCCTTCCGTCGGGTCGACTTCCTCCGTTCGTTGCGGGACTTCACCCGCCGGGAACGTCGCTACGGTCGCTGATCAGGTGATCCGGCGGTAGGCCCGCACCGCCAACGGCACGAACACCGCCAGGATCCCGACCGCCCACACCAGTGCCGTCAGCACATCGCCGGCGACGGTGTGGCCGACCGGCAACGCGCCCTGGCCGAGGACGAGGCCGCGGATGGCGTTGGTCATCGCGGTCACCGGCTGGTTGTCGGCGAAGGTCCGGAGCCACGTCGGCATCGTCTCGGTGGGCACGAACACCGAGGAGGCGAACACGAGCGGGAAGACGGGGATGAACACCGCCGACTGCACCGCCTCGGGGTTCTTGACCGTCAACCCGATCAAGGCCATGACCCACGACATCGAGAAGCTGAACGCCATCGCGACCGCCAGGCCGCCGATCATCCCGAAGACGTTCGTCTGCCATCGGAACCCGATGAGGAACCCGACGACGAGCATCAGGGTGATCACCGCCCCGTTGCGGATGACGTCGGCGAAGGTCCTCCCCGCCAGCACCGCGGACCGAGCCATCGGGAGCGAGCGGAACCGGTCGATGACGCCCTTTGACAGGTCCTCGGTCAACCCCAACGCGGTCTGGCCCGCGCCGAAGGCGGCGACCTGGATCAGGAGCCCGGGGATCAACCAGTTGATGTACTCGCCGCCCGCTGCCGGTGGGATGGCCCGACCGATGGCTCCCCCGAAGACGTAGTTGAACAGCAGGAGGAACATGACCGGCTGGACGGTGGCGAACACGAGGAGCTGCGGGAGTCGGATGTTGCGCAGCAGGTTGCGCCGCACGATGACGGTGGTGTCCCGAGCGGCCCGCAGGGGGGAGGCCATGGCGGTCATCGGTCGCTCCTTCCGAAGGCGAAGGCTCGTCGCTTGCGGTTCCCGGCATCCAGCTCGGTGGCGACGGTGATCTCCTCGGCGACGTGACCGGTGAGGGCCAGGAACACGTCGTCCAAGGTGGGCTTGCGTAGGCCGATGTCGTCGGGAACGATCCCGGCCTCGTCGAGGGCGAGGACCACCCGGGTGAGGCTGCGGGGGCCTTCGGGCGCCGCCACGGTGACCGAACCGTTGATCGGATCGACCTTGGGCTCTTCCCGACAGACGGACCGGAGGGCCTCGAGCACCCGAGGGCGGACGTCGTCGGAGATCGAGACCTCGATCACCGCCCCGCCGAGGCGATCCTTCAGCTCGTCGGCGGTGCCCTCCGAGATCACCGTGCCATGGTCGATGACGGCGAGTCGGTCGGCGAGCCGGTCCGCCTCGTCGAGGTACTGGGTGGTCAACAAGATGGTGGTACCCCGGGCGATGAGGTCCTGGATCAGCAACCAGATGTCGATCCGGCTCTTCGGGTCGATCCCGGTCGTGGGCTCGTCGAGGAACAGGACCTGGGGCTCGCCGACCATCGACGCGGCCAGGTCGAGGCGCCGCTGCATCCCGCCCGAGTAGGTGCGGACGGTGCGGTCCGCGGCGTCGGCGAGGCCGATCCGTTCGAGGATCTCGGCGGTGCGACGCTTCGCCTCGCGGGCACCGAGCCCGTAGAGGCGACCGACCATCTCGACGTTCTCTCGCCCGGTCAGGTAGTCGTCGACGGCGGCGAACTGTCCGGCCAGCCCGAGGTGACGGCGGGCTTCCTGGGGATCGGCGAGCACGTCGATGCCTGCCACCTCGGCATGTCCGGACTCGGGCCGCAGCAGGGTGGTGAGGACGCGGATGAGGGTCGTCTTGCCGGCACCGTTGGGGCCGAGGAGGCCGTAGATCATGCCCGGTTCGATGCACAGGTCGACGTCGTCGAGGGCGACGATGTCGCCGAATCGTTTCGTGATGCCTTCGGCGACGACGATGGGTCCTTCGCTCATGGGGTCCTCCACGGGTGTCCAGAATCCTTGATACTCTAAACCATTGATGAACTCATGCAACCGTTCGAGCGGAGTAGGATGACGTCCGTGGATGAGACCCGGGCCGAAGTGATGGAGCTGTTCCGGCGTCTGTCGCTGGTCATGCGGCGGTCGGCCGTCGAACGCCTCGCCGACGTCGGGTTGACGCCGCCGTTGGCGATCGCCCTCCACCACCTCGACGAGCCGATCGCCATGGGCGCCCTCGCCGAACGGCTCTCGTGCGACGCGTCCTACGTCACCGGCCTCGCCGACCGTCTCGAGGAGCTCGGCCTCGCCGAACGGCGCGTGGACCCGACGGACCGCCGCGTCAAACAGCTCGCCCTCACCGAGGAGGGGCTCCGGTTCCGCCGGCAGGCCAGGGAACGTCTCTACGACGGCAGGCCGATGCTCGCCGCCCTCGACACCGACGAACTCCAGGCCTTCGCCGCGACCTTGCGGAAGATCGTCGACGCCGCCGAGTCTCGCTGAAGGCCGGAGGCGTCCCAGGGGCTCAGCGTGTCCGCAAGACCCGGGGGAGGTGCTCTCGGTCGTTGAGGGTCCGCAAGGAGAACACGTGCTCGCCGGCCAGCGGGATGGTCCGGATCCTCGCCAGCGACGCGTGGTACATGATGAAGCGATCCCACTCCCACGGCGTCGGTTCGGCCCCGAGCAGATGACCGAGTGACACCGCGTTCGTCCCGGCATGGGCCACCACCACGATCCGTCCCGGATCCGGCCCCGCTCGCCACAGATGCGGATGGTCGGGGTCGCCCACGACACCCCGATCGGCCAGGAGGCGGTCGAGAGTCGTGGTGATCCGTCGGTGGAAGTCATCGAAGCTCTCGCCCCCCGGGATCCCTTCCCACCACTGGGAGGGAGGCCGGTCGCGAGCGTCGACGAAGATGCGCTGGACGGTCTCGTCGGGTTGCCCCGTCCAGTCGGGCATCTGGATCTCGGCGAGGTCGTCGACCAGGGTCGGTGCGGCGCCGGTGAGCTCCACCAGCGGCGCGGCGGTCTCGATCGCCCGGATGGCGGGCGAGACCAAGATCTCGGCGATCGGGCGTTCCTCGGCCAGTCGACGGGCGACCAACTCGGCCTGGCGTCGACCGACATCGGTGAGGGCCGGATCGGGCTGGGCGATCCCGTCGACGGACCAGCGGGGCTGACCGTGGCGGACGAACACGAGTTCCATGGCCGACGAGCGTACCGTCGGCCGCGGCACGTGATCAGGCGCCGGACGAACCGAAGGCCGCCTTGCGGCGGCCTACGGCTCGGGCTTAGACGGGAAGGTAGGAAGGCATCCTGTCTGAGTAACGTATCGGTCGCCGACCCGAGGACCTTGAGAGGGAATCTTGGATTTCTCCGAAACGTCTCGCAACGAGGCCGCCGAGGCGCTGCTCGAGCATCTACGCGAGCGAGCCCTGCGCACCGATGGGCCGTTCACCCTCCGGTCCGGCGCCATCGCCGAGTGGTACGTCGACGCTCGTCAGACCACCTTCGACGGTACCGGTGCCCGGCTCGTGGGCGCAGCCGTCCTCGCCGCCCTCGCTCCCGAGGTCGTCGCCGTCGGGGGGATGACCATGGGGGCAGACCCGATCGCCGTGGCCACCGCCATCGCCGCCGCCGACGCGGGACGGACCCTACGAGCGTTCTCGATCCGCAAGGAACCCAAGGACCACGGAACCGGAGGCCGCCTGGTCGGTCCCGTCGCGGCGGGCGACCGGGTCTGCGTCCTCGAGGACACCACGACCACCGGGTCGGCGCTCATCGAGGCCATCGACGTTCTCGCCGAGGCGGGTGTCGACGTCGTCCAAGCCCTCGCGCTCATCGACCGCAGCGGAGGGAAGGTGGCCCATCGCCTCGCGGAGAGAGCGATCGCCTACGTCGCGCTCGCCACCCCTGCCGACCTCGGCGTGACGTGAGCTACCTACGCGTGCACCGATCCGTGATCACCCGCTTCGTGGTTGGGCTCGTCGGCATCGTGCTCCTTTTCACCGCGCTCGACCTCCTGTGGGGCCACTGGCTGTCGACCCCTCCCGAACGGGTCGACGGGGCGCTCACCACCCGCGGCCGCGGGCAGCTCGGTTCGGACGTCGTGTGGGGCGTGGTGCTGACCCTCACCGGGGGTGCGGCCTTCGGCTACGCCGTGGTGGGCCTCCTGCGCAACGGTCCCGCGGCCATCGTCGGCGAAGGGGGGATCGAGCTGGCTCTCGCCGGGCCGACCGCTCCGCTCGTGACGGTCCCGTGGTCCGATGTCGTGGCCGTCCGTTGCTCCCTCGAAGCCGACGGGGACCACATGGTGCCGATCCTCGAGCTCGTCGTGGCTCGCCGCGGCGACGTTCCTGCCGAGCCGTGGGGGGCCCGATGGCACGGCAACGTCCTCCAGGTCGATGCCACCGACTGGGTCGAGCCCGTCGAGGAGGTGGCCATCCACGCTTCGGTCGCCCTCGATCGGTATCGTCGCCAGGCCGAGGGCGGCTAGGTTCACGACCATGCAGATCGGCGCCCACGTTCCCTCCGAGCATCCGCTCGCCGAAGCCGCCGCACGCGACGCCGATCTCGTCCAGTTCTTCCTCTCCCAGCCGAACTCGTGGAAGAAGCCGCAGCCTCGGGAGGACGCCGAGGAGCTGCGATCGGCCCCGATCCCCCTGTACGTCCATGCCCCCTACGTCATGAACCTGGCGTCGCCCAACAATCGGATCCGGATCCCCTCGAGGAAGACGCTGGCCCAGACGGTGGCGGCGGCCGCGGAGATCGGCGCGGCAGGGGTCATCGTCCACGGCGGACATGTCGGCGACGACGAGGACATCGAGGTCGGATTCGAGCGGTGGCGCAAGGCCATGGGCAGCTTCGAGGCCGAGGTGCCGGTACTCATCGAGAACACCGCCGGCGGCGGCAACGCCGTCGTGCGGGACCTGGCGAACTACGGACCGTTGTGGTCCGCCCTCGACGGGTTCGACGTCGGCGTGTGTCTCGACACGTGCCACGCTTGGGCCGGAGGTCAGGACCTCGAGACGGCGGCCGATCTGCTGGCCGACCTCACCGGCGGGATCGCCCTCGTCCACGGGAACGACTCGAGGGATCCCTTCGACAGCCGACGCGACCGGCACGCCAACCTCGGTGCCGGTGAGATCCCCGAGGAGCTGCTCGTCGGTGTCATCCGCGCCGCGGGCGCGCCGGTGGTCTGTGAGACCCCCGGCGGCCCGCAAGCCCAGGCTGCCGATATCGCCTGGCTCCGGGCTCGCCTCTGACGCCGCCGCGTCATCTGCGCAGGTATCCGGAGAGATCGTCGGCGAGGGTGTCGTCCCCGGCGATGAAGGCTTCGAGATGCTCGATGGCGTCGGCGTCCCGGTACTGGATCGGGGGGCTCTTCATGAAGTAGGACGACGGCGCCAACAGGGGGCCACCGATCCCCCGATCGAGGGCCAGCTTGGCGGTCCGGACGGCGTCGATGATGACCCCCGCCGAGTTGGGTGAGTCCCACACTTCGAGCTTGATCTCGGCGTTCAGGGGCACGTCGCCGAAGGCGCGGCCCTCGATCCGGATGTAGGCCCACTTGCGGTCGGACAGCCACGGCACGTGGTCGGAGGGTCCGATGTGGACGTCGTCTGCGGCGATGCCGTTGTCGAGCTGCGAGGTCACCGACTGGGTCTTGGAGATCTTCTTCGACTCCAGGCGGTCCCGGTCGAGCATGTTCATGAAGTCCATGTTCCCACCGACGTTGAGCTGGTAGGTGCGCTCGACGATCACACCGCGATCCTCGAACAGGCGGGCCAGGTTGCGGTGCAAGATGGTGGCGCCGACCTGCGACTTGATGTCGTCGCCGACGATCGGAACCCCGGCCTCGGCGAACCGGCGCGCCCAGTCGGGGTCGGAGGCGATGAACACGGGGATCGCGTTGACGAACGCCACACCGGCATCGAGTGCCGCCTGGGCATAGAACTTCTGGGCGTCCTCGGAGCCCACCGGCAGGTAGGCGACGAGGACGTCGGCGTCGGCGTCGCGCAGGGCCTGGGGCACGTCGACCGGCTCGGCCGGGGATTCCTCGACCATGCCGCAGTAGTGGGTTCCGAGGCCGTCGAGGGTCGGACCCCGCAGGACGTCGACCCCGAGATCGTCGACGTCGGCGAACTTGATCGTGTTGTTCTGTCCGCCCCACATGGCCTTGGCGAGATCCTGGCCGACCTTGGAGGCGTCGACGTCGAAGGCGGCCACGAAGGTGACATCGCGCACGTGGTAGCCGCCGAGATCGACGTGCATCAGGCCGGGCACCGTGGTGGCGGTGTCCGCGTTCCGGTAGTACTCGACTCCTTGGATGAGCGAGTTGGCGCAGTTCCCGACCCCGGCGATGGCGACGCGTACTTCTGGCATGGTGGGTTCTCCTCGTGGGTCAGACGCCGGCGCGGGAGCGCTCGGCGGCGATGAGCTGGTCGAGCCAGGCGATGTCTGCCTCGGTGGCGCGGACCCGCCGTTCCATCAGGGCGAGGCGGTACCGATCGGCACCACGTGCCCCGCGGAACGAGTCACGGGCGCCATGGAGGCGCTCGGCGAGCGCGTTGCGCCGTGCCTCGAGCTGGTCGATCCGTTGGGACGGTTCGAGGGCACCGAGGAAGGCCAGGCGAGTCTGGAAGGAGCGGTCGGCCTCGTCGACCTCGGCCGTGGCGAGGAGATCGAGGAACCGCTCCAACCCGGATCGGGTGATCCGGTAGGTCTTGCGTCGACCCGATCCCGGCTGTGCCGTGACGGAGCCCTCGCGTTCGAGACGCCGCAGCGCCGGGTAGAGGGAGCCGAAGGACACCCGACGGAAGCCGAGTTCCGCCAGGGCGTGGCGGAGCTCGTATCCATGACGGGGGCGCTCTCGGAGGAGCCCGAGGATGGCGAGGTCGAGCATGACCTGGTCACTATATCGAATCGATAGCACTATATCGAGTCGATATATCTCCACGGGCGCGCCGGTGCGTGCCGATGCGCAACCTTCCCTAAACGCCGGCACCCTGCCGGCCGATACAGCATTCGACCGTGGAGACGGCTGTGATCCAAGCGATGGGACAACCGATGCGAGCCGGCCGGCCCGAGGACATGGCGCGTCAGTACGCCCGCATGGCCGGACTCGCCGAGCTCGATCTGCACGGCGACTCCCTCGAGGAGGTCCTCACTCGCATCGTCGACGCCGCCACCGAGCTGCTCCCGGCCGACCGAGGCGCCTCGGTCCTCCTGTGGGATGCGCGGCGGGAGGAGTTCACCGCCGCGTCGTCGACGATCGTCGACCAAGACGGCGACCAGGTGGCGGGTCGGGTGCGGGCGAGCGGCGGAGCCTCGCGTTTCGTCGTCGACCACCAAGAGCAGATCGCCGTCCACGACATCGAGCACGACCCCTTCGGCGCCAACGACATCAACCACGAGTATGGCATCGGCGCCTACGCCGCGACCCCGATCGTGTCCCAAGGCCGCTCCGTCGGTGTGCTCTACGCCCTCGAGCCCGATGCCCGGCACTGGACCCGCGACGACCTGGCGTTCCTCCGCACCTTGGCCGAACGAGCCGCCGCCGCCATCGAACGGGCCCGACTCGCCGAGGAAGCCGCCTACCAGCGCGACCGTGCCGAGGTCCTGTCGTTCGTCGCGAACTCCCTCATCGGGGCGTCGTCCCTCGACTCGGTCCTGCGCACCATCGTCGAATCCGTCCTCGCCGGGATCGCCGCCGACCACGTCGAGCTGCGCACCACCGGGATCACCGCGGATGCTACGACCCCGATGGTCATCACCGGTCCCGAACCGATCACCGGGATCGAACGCGTCCAGGCCCTGGCTGCCGCCAGGGGACGGGCGTCCGCCGCCGAGTTCGGCCTCGCCATCGGCGCCGAGGAGCTTCGCCGGGAGGTCGGGGTCGAGGTCGGTACCGCGGCTGTCGCCCCGTTGCGGTACCGAGGACGCACCATCGGCTACCTGACCGCCTTGCGGGACCCGGGTGCGGACGATTTCGACGGTGAGGATGCGGCGTTGCTGTCCGCGATGGCCAACCAGGCGGTCGTGTCGGTCGAGAACGCCCGCCTCATGGAAGAGACCGAGGAGGCCCTCCTCGAACTGAGCGCCGTCTACGAGATCGTCCAGGCCCAGAACCGCGAGATCGGGCTCGAACAGATGCTGTCGGCGATCGCCGAGGTCGTCTCGTCGGCGCTCCCGGCCGATCGAGTGGCCATCGGGGTCTTCGCCGGCGCCGAGGAAGACCTCGAGCACGTCGTCACGGGGGGTCCCAAGCGGGCCGTCGACCCCACCACCCTGATGGAACAGCTCGACGAGATCGTGTCGGCCCGACCCGACGAGACGATCCTCGAGCCCGGCGGCGACGAGCACGGCCCCCGGCTCATCGCGCCGTTGCGTCATCGTACGAAGACGGTCGCCATGCTGGTGGCGCAACGCGAGGCCGGATCGAGCGTCTTCGGTCCGCACGAGCTCGAGATGGCCAACGTCATGGGCGCCCAGGTGGCGGTCGCCGTCGCCAACGCCCTCCTCATCGAGGAGACCCAACGCCTCGCCTTGACGGACTCGTTGACCGGCATCAATAACCGGAGGCATCTCTTCGAGCTCGGTCAGCGGTCCTTCGGTGCGGCCAAGCGCTACGGCCGACCGCTGTCGGCGGTCATGTTCGACATCGATCACTTCAAGGTCGTCAACGACACGTACGGCCACGGTGTCGGCGACGAGGTCCTGGTGGAGGTCGCCGCCAGGGCGCGCCGCACCGTGCGGGACGTCGACGTTCTCGGCCGGTACGGCGGGGAGGAGTTCGTGGTGCTGCTCCCCGAGACCGACCGCGCGCGCGGGAAGACCGCCGCCGAGCGGATCCGCGGGGCCATCGGCGACAAGCCGATCGAGACCGCGGCCGGGCCGTTGACGGTCACCGTGTCGGCGGGCATCGCGGAAGTGGCTCCGGACATGAACGAGCTGGTCGATCTCATCGACTGCGCGGACCAGGCGCTCTACGAGGCCAAGAACGCCGGGCGCGACTGCGTCCGCTGTTTCGACGAGCCGGTCCCCACCCCCTGATCGTCGCCATCGATCGGCCATCGAGCGCTCGCTCCTGACGATGGAGCCATCCGCTAGCGTTGGAGCGACGGATCTCGCACGGGCGACCCAAGGGCGGCCGATGCGGCAGAGGATCCCCGGTCTACACGAACGCCGAGCGTCCCCCAACCCGAGCGGTGGGGAGAGAGGAACACGATGGCGACCAAGATGACGGCACCGAAGGTCCTCGCTGCCAAGGGCGGCGAGAAGCTGCGGATGGTGACGGCCTACGACCACCCGACCGCCCAGATCGCCGACCGGGCGGGCGCCGACATCATCCTCGTCGGTGATTCCTTGGCCAACGTCGTCCTCGGATACGACGACACGCTGTCGGTCACGATCGACGTCATGGTCCATCACACCGCCGCGGTCGCCCGAGCCAAGCCGCGGGCGCTCATCGTCGGTGACATGCCGTGGCTGAGTTTCCATGTGACGGTCGCCGAGGCGGTTCGCAACGCGGGGCGACTGATCAAGGAAGGTGGGGCCGAGGCGATCAAGCTGGAAGGTGGGAGGAAGCGGTTGCCGGTGATCCGTGCGTTGCGGGACGCCGAGATCCCCGTCATGGGACACCTCGGGTTGACGCCCCAGTCGGTGCACGCCATGGGCGGCTACCGGGTCCAGGGCAAGCGTGCCCACGCTGCCTACGAGCTCGTCTCGGATGCGCACGCCCTCGCCGACGCCGGCGTGTTCGCGATCGTCCTCGAGGGTGTTCCCGACGTGGTCGCGGCCAAGGTGACCGAGGAGGTGCCCGTGCCGACGATCGGGATCGGAGCCGGACCTTCCTGCGACGGGCAGGTGCTGGTCTTCCACGATGTGGTCGGCCTCGGCGGCGACCATCTCCCCAAGTTCGTGCGGCGATACGGCGCCCTCCGAGACGAGGCCGTCGCCGCGCTGGAGGCGTTCTTCGCGGATGTCCGATCCGGCGAGTTCCCCCGAGAGGAGGAGACCTATCACATGCCCGAGGAGTCGGCGAGGGTGTTCCGCGAGCTCACCGAGGCTCCGGCGGGTGACGACCTGTTCGCCGATGAGGCCATGGAACGCTGAGGGACCGCAGTCGTCCGGGGGCGGGTAGCGTTCCCAGGTGATGAGGATCCGACCGGCGGCCTGGGTGGTGGTGATACTGGCGGTGGTCGTGTCGGCGTGCGCGAAGGGAGCCGCTCCGTCGTCGACGGCGACCGTTCCGTCGTCGACGACCGTCGCCACACCGTCGACCACCGATGCCCTTCCCGAGTTGGCGGGCTTCGCCACCATCACGGTGGCCGTGGACGGCGATGAGCTGGAGGTGGCCCTCGCCGACCGTCCCGATCTGCGGCGGAGAGGGTTGATGGGCGTGACCGACCTCGGCGGTCTGGACGGGATGCTGTTCGTGTTCGGGGAGGACGTCGATGGAGGGTTCTGGATGAAGGACACGGTGATCCCACTCGACATCGCCTTCTTCGACGCCGAGGGCCGGGTGGTCGATTGGCTCACGATGGACCCATGCCTGGCCGACCCATGCCCCACCTACACACCGGGCGGTTCCTACCGGTACGCCCTGGAGACACCCGCCGGCTCCGCTCCGACGATCGGCCCGGGTTCGGTGATGGACGTCTCCGTCTTCGACGCCGAGTAGAGCTCCCGAACCCTGGGTTGTAGACCCCCCTGGAGGGGTGTGGCGAACCCTGGGTTGTAGACCCCCCTGGAGGGGTGTGGCGAACCCTGGGTTGGGGAGCCCCCTGGAGGGGTGTGGCGAACCCTGGGTTGGGGACGCCGTGTCGGGGTGCGAGGCGTAGGCCGATCGTCGGCTACACTCCCGTCGTCCGAACCCAACCGGCGTCGCGCCGGCCGACCCCTGTCCCCACGGGGACCGTTCCGCACGGAACGTCCGAAGGAGGTATCCAGATCCATGCGTCCCTACGAGCTGATGATCATCCATCGGCCCGAACTCGCCGAACAAGACGTCCGTTCCGCCGTCGGTGATCTCGAGAAGGCGATCGCCGAGTCCGGTTCGGTGACATCGACCGATTTCTGGGGGAAGCGCCGCTTCGCGTACGAGATCGATCACATCAACGAGGGCTACTACTCGGTCGTCGACTTCGAAGGAGACGTCGAGCTGCTCTCGCGGCTCGACCGGGCCCTGTCGCTGTCCGACGCGGTGATCCGCCACAAGATCCTGCGGTTGGACGACGCCTGATGCCGGTTCTCGTCACAGCCCGGTCCCATCATGATGTGAGCATCTCGAGGAAGAGAGAACAGCGATGAGCTACAACTCCGTCACCCTCGTCGGCAACCTCGTCGACGATCCCGAACTCCGCTTCACGCCGAACGGCACCGCCATGGCCAAGCTCCGCTTCGCCGTCTCGCGTCGCTACCAGGGTCGCGACGGCGAATGGCAGGAAGACACGAGCTTCTTCACCGGCACGTGCTGGCGGGACATGGCCGAGAACGTCGCCGAGTCCCTGACGAAGGGGATGCGGATCATCGTGGTCGGCCGCCTCAACCAGCGCTCCTGGGAGACCCAGGAGGGCGACAAGCGCTCGGTCGTCGAGATCGACGTGCAAGAGGTCGGTCCGTCCGTCCGCTGGGCGACCGCGGCGGTCACCAAGACCCCTCGGACCGGCGGCGGGTACGAGCAGCGCCCATCGGCCGCGCCGGCCGCACCGGCTGCCCGGACCGACTACGGCCCGGACGAGGCCCCGTTCTAGACGACCCACCGAGGAGGATCCGAATGCCCCCAGCCAGGAACACGAGACGCAAGCGCCGCAGGCCGCAGGCCGATCGCGGTCGGAAGCGGAAGGTCTGCTACTTCTGCAAGGAGAAGGTCGACCACGTCGACTACAAGGATGTGGCGTTGCTCCGCAAGTTCATGTCCGATCGCGGCAAGATCCGGGCGCGCCGAGTCACCGGCACCTGCGCCATGCACCAGCGGAAGGTCGCGAACGCGATCAAGAACGCCAGGGAGATGGCCCTGCTCCCCTATACGACGGTGAAGAGCTGATGAAGCTGATCCTCACCAAAGACGTGCCGGAGCTGGGCCACAAAGGCGACGTGGTCGAGGTGGCCGACGGCTATGCCCGCAACTACCTCGTTCCTCAGGCGCTCGCCGTCAAGGCGTCCGAGGGCGCGCTCCGGCAGGCCGAGGCGATGCGTCAGGCCCGAGAGGAAGCGGCCCGACGCGAGCGCGAGGAGGCCGAGCGGCTGGCCCAGTCGCTGTCCGGAGCCAGGGTCGTGGTGGCGGCCCGCTCGGGTGACGAGGGCCGCCTCTTCGGATCGATCGGCGTCGCCGACGTCGCTCAGGCCATCACCAAGTTCACCGGGATCGAGGTGGACCGGAAGATCATCTCGATCCCGGCGCCGATCAAGGAGATCGGGCTGCACGAGGTCACGATCCGACCCCACCCCGAGGTGACGTTCCAAGTGACCCTGGACGTGATCCCGGCCTGAGCTCAGGACGGACCGACCCGCCCGCGACGAAGGATCCCCGTGTCCTGCCGGTCGCGAAAACGATGGTGCCGCTCGGCTTCGGGTCGTCGAGGCCGTGGCGTACACTCGGCTCGCTTTCATCAGACTTCCCACGGGGACCCGCGGCCGGCGGGTTCCTGTCACACCCGAACGCGACGATGCCGTTCGGGCGCGAGCAGCGAGATCGAGGAGGACGGACGTGACCACCGTCGAGCGGCCCAACACACGCGCCATGCAGGTGCCACCCCACAGCATCGAAGCAGAGGAATCGGTCCTCGGCGCGGTCCTGATGTCGGGCGATGCCGCCAACATCGCGCTCGAGCGGCTGCACGCCGAGGACTTCTACGGTCCTGCCCACCAGCAGATCTTCGAAGCCATCCAACAGCTCTTCGACGCCAACCAACCCATCGACGCGATCACCGTCTCGGAGGTGCTGCGTCGAGACGGCACGCTGGAACGGATCGGGGGCGTCGGGTTCCTCACCCGCCTCCTCGACACCGTACCGGCGGTGTCGAACGTCGAGTACTACGCCGGGATCGTCGAGGAACACGCGCTGCGTCGCCGCCTGATGCGCGTCGGGGGCGAGATCGGTTCGCTCGCCACCAAGATGACCGACCCGATCGCCGACGTCGTCGACAAGGCAGAACAGGCCGTGTTCGCCGTCTCCGAACGACGGATCGGTGACGGTCTCGCCCCGATCGACTCGCTCCTGGGCCCGGCCATCGAGAAGGCCGAAGAACTGCAACGAACCGGCTCGGAGGTCACCGGCATCCCCACCGGCTACCGCGACCTGGACCGGAAACTCGCCGGGCTTCACCCCACGAACCTCATCGTGATCGCCGCTCGCCCGGGGATGGGCAAGACCGCTCTGGCGCTCAACATCGCTCAGAACGTGGCCCTCCAGGGGCTGTCGGTGGCGATCTTCTCGTTGGAGATGAGCCGCGAGGAGGTGGTCAGCAGGATGCTCTGCGCCCAGGGCCGGATCGATTCTCAGCGGCTGCGAACGGGGCGGCTGTCGGAGGCGGACTTCACGAAACTCTCCAACGCCGCCTCCGCGCTGTACAAGAAGCCGATCTTCGTCGACGACTCGCCGGGCCTGACCGTGACCGAGATCCGGGCCAAGGCCCGCCGGCTGCGGCGGCGGCCTGGGCTCGACCTCGTCGTCGTCGATTACCTCCAGCTCATGCACGGAAGCGGCGGAGAGAACCGACAGCAAGAGATCGCACTCATCTCCCGATCGCTCAAGAACCTGGCCAGGGAGCTCGACGTTCCGGTCATCGCGCTGTCCCAGCTCAACCGCGCGGTCGAGGCCCGCGAGGACAAGCGCCCTCGCCTCGGCGATCTGCGCGAGTCCGGTGCCGTCGAGCAGGACTCCGACGTCGTGATGTTCATCTACCGGGACGAGTACTACTACCCGGAGAAGGTCGAGTCGAAGGGCATCGCCGAGGTCGTCGTCGCCAAGCACCGGCAAGGTGCGGTCGGGAAGGTCGAGATGACCTTCCTGCCCGAGTTCACGCTCTTCGCCGACATGGGCAGGGACGTTCCCGTCTGACGGCGCAGATCCACACCCGACGGTCTGTTCCCACACCTGGTCGGCGTCGACGCGGCGTGACGGCCGTCACTCGATGCAGGCGCCCTCGGCGCCGCGGCGCGGGTCCCGCAGCCGCAGCGACACGATCGTCGAAACGGCCATCATCCCGACCGCGAGCGCGAACACGGCCCGCAGATCGACGAGCGTCCCGGCGGCTCCGATCGCCAAAGGCACCACGGCGATCGGCGCCAGCAGCGTGTTCTGGAGGGCCACGCACGTCGGTCGCAGCTCCTCGGACGCCATCTCGAGGATGAAGTTGACGTAGCCGAGCCTGACTCCGCTCATCGCTGCCCCGACCAGGGCGAAGGTGGCGAACAAGGCGTTCACGTCGATCGGGGCCAGGAGCGCCGCAGCGGGAGCGGCCAGCGCCGCCACCGACGTGCCGACGATCGCGGTCTTGTTGCCGAGCCGGTCGCCGAGCCAACCCCACAACAGGTTCGATCCGGCCGCTCCGGCCATCTGCGCCGCCAGGTACCCGCCGATGGCGGCGCCGCCGACGCCCAGGTCCCGGAGGGCGTACACGACGAAGAACGGCGCGATGGCGACCACCGATTCGGTGGCGCCGCGGCTGATGAGGAGCCGGCGGAAGTTGGCGTTGATCCTCGTCAGGTGCACCGATCGTTCGAGCAGCGCCCGTAGGCTCGGCGATCGCCGTGTGGTCCGCGACGGTGGTTCCTCGATGAGGGCGAACCCCACGAACGCCACCAGCAGGGTGAGCGCCGCCAGTCCGAAGATGACGGCGTAGTTGCCCGGGTACGGGAACCGGGCCGGATCGCCGAGGATCCGTGCGACGATCCCGCCGGCGCCGATGGCGAGGGTGAAGCCGAGGAGCTGACGCCATCCCACGAACCGTCCGCGCCGCCGCGTCGGGATCGCCTTGGCGAACACGTCGGCGTAGATGACCGTTCCCATGCCCCCGGCGATCGAGAAGGCTCCGAACAGCGACAGCAGCACGATCAGCACGAGCGCGGGCCGGTCGGCCGCCAGCCACGACGTCAAGACGGCGATCGCCGCCCAGGAGATCCAGCGGAACGTGATGATGGCCAGCAACCACGGCTTCTTCCGCGGTCGATCCTCGATCAGGTAGGCCGTGAACAGTTGGGGCAGGATCTGGCCGACTCGCTGAGCGGCGGCGAGGATCCCCACCGCGACCGACGATGCCGTCAGCGTCGAGACGAACGCCGGGAGGACCGTGTTGACCGAAGAGAAGGCGTTCGACGCCTGGAAGAAGACGCCGTGGACGAGACCGGCCAGGAAGTTGCGTCGGTACTCCGACGGCGGGATCCCCTCGTAGAGGTCATCGTCCATGGAGCGCAAGGCTATCGACCCATCACCCCGGCCTCGCAATCGCGGCGAGCATCGCCCCCTCCAGCTAGCCTGTCCGCCATCGAGGAGGCCGTGGATGCGCCAGGACGGTTCGAGGATCCCCAGTGGTCGTTGGTCGGATTGGATCGTTCCTGCCGACCCACGGAAGGTCGGACGCGACCCCGACTACCGGTTCTCGCTCGCCAACGAGCGGACCTTCCTCGCCTGGATCCGCACCTCGTTGGCGTTGACCGCCGGCGGGCTCGGCACCGTCAAGCTCCTGAGACCGTTCCCCGGACGAGAGCTGCTCGGCGTGTTGCTGCTCGTGCTCGCTCTGGCCGTCTCGGCCACGAGCTACCGCCGGTGGGCCCGCAACGAAGAGGCGATCCGAACCGATCGGCCGTTGCCGCCGTCGCGGTTGCCCATGCTCCTGGCAGTGGGGGCCGGCGTGGTGGGGTTGGTCGCGGTGGTCATCGTCGTCCTCTTCCCGCAATGAGCGGTGGCGCCTGGCCCGACGAGCTGTTCGACCCGGGGCTCCAGCAGGAACGTACGGCCCTGGCATGGGATCGGACCGCCGTGGCGATCCTGGTCGCTGCATCGGTCATGCTGCGTGACGCCATCGTCAACGGTCTGGTGGCGTTCATCGGGGTCGCTGCGGCGTTCATCGCCGTGGGCGCCGCGGTCCTGGTCGTCGCCTACCTGCGCTACGGTGCTCTCCACGTGATCCTGCGACGAGCGGGCACGGTCGCCGAGCCGATCCTCGTGCGGGTGGTGGGTACCGCCACGGTGGTCTTCAACGGCCTGGCTCTGGGGCTGGTCGGGTGGGAGATGCTCTGAGCACGTTCGTCCCGAACGAAGGCAGCGGCCCCATGCGGGGCCGCTGCTTCGGATCCCGGGCAGCCGCTCTGAGGAGGAGTCTCGGAGGGAAGGGGACCTCCGTGTGTTCCGGTGGAGTTGGAATACACCGCCCAGGTTGTCTGCAGTACATATCGGCAGGTCCGGCGCGAACTTGCGGACCATTCCCACCGATCGCGGGGGAACTAGTGCCGTCGCCTCGGCCTCGAGCTTCCCCGGCCGGTACGATCGGGCGATGCCGGATCCCTCGATGTCACCTGCCGGACGGCCCGTGGCCGCCGTCGTGGCGCTCGCCCTGCTCGGGATCGCCCTCGGAGCGTTGCCGCTGCTCATCCGAGGAGACGTGCCGGCGACCCACCTCGTCGCGACCCGCGTCACCCTGGGCGCAGCGGTCCTCCTTCCCGCCCTGTGGCTGACCGGCGGTCCGGTCGTGCCCCGATCGGGACTCGGTCGTCTCTTCGTCCTGGCGGTCGTCCTGACGCTCCACTGGCTGACGTTCTTCCTGGCGATCAAGCTGACGACGGTGGCGGTGGCGCTCGCCGCCGTGTACCTCGGGCCGGTCGCTGCTGCCGCCCTGTCGGGGCCGCTGCTGGGCGAGACCGTTGGACGCAAAGCGGTCGGCGGGTTGGTGCTGGCGCTGGTCGGTACGTTGCTGGTGGTGCGACCCGGGGGTGGGATGACCGCGGCAGGCCTCGCCGCCGGGGCCGCCTCGGGGGCGCTGTTCGCCGCGTTCATGATCGTCGGCAAGCCGGTCGCCGACCGACTCGGCGGTCTCGTCGTCGCCACCTGGGAGCTGGTCTTCGCCTCCATCTTGTTGGCCCCGTTCACCGTGCAGGCCATCCGGGTCTCCAGCGACGCATGGCCGCGGTTCCTCCTGCTCGGCGCCGTCTTCACCGGCGTGGCTGGTGTCGTGTACTGGTCGTCGATGCGGCGGCTGCCCGTCGCCGTCGTCGCGGTCATCATGTACCTCGAACCGGCGTCGGCGGTGGTCTGGGCGGCGGGGGTGTTGGGAGAGATGCCCGATACGCCCGGATGGATCGGCGTGGCCCTCGTCATCGTCGGCGGTGTCCTCGCCTCGATGGAGACGTCCGAGGAGGTGGTGGTCGGTGCCTCGACCGCTCTTTGAGGTCAAGGACCTTCGCATCGAGGTGCACGACCCGAACGAGGCGGTGAGGGCGGCACGGCGGGGAGATGCCGGCGAAGGATGGTCCGTCGGCATCCCCGGGCTGTCGTTCGCGGTGGCCGAAGGGGAGGTCCTCGGCATCGTCGGCGAGTCGGGCGCCGGGAAGTCCCTGGCCTTGCTCGGCGCCTTCGGCCTGCTTCCCGCCGGGACCCGGGCGGCGGGTGGCACGATCACCTTCGATGGGGCGGTGTTCCGACCCGCCGAGGTCCCGTCGGGTCGCCGGCGCGACGGCAAGCGAAGAGCCGCGAGGCGACGGATGATCGCCGGGACCGTCGCCGCGGACGTGGACGACGAGTGGGCGCGGAGGGTCGGTCTGGAGGTGGGGTTCCTCTTCCAGAACCCCATCGCCGCGTGGAACCCGCTCGAGACGATCGGCCCACAGGCGGGCGAGGCGCTCGACGTGCACACGGATCTCGACGACGCCGAGATCCAGCGGCGTGTGGTCGACGCGCTCGGTGACGTCCAGCTCCCCCGGTCGGGCCGGCTCCTCGGGGCGTTCCGGCATCAGATGAGCCGCGGGCAAGGACAGCGGGCGATGCTGGCGGCGGCGTTAACGAAGTCGCCGCGCTTGCTGATCGCCGACGAGCCGCTGAGCGGGCTCGATCCGTCCGTGGCCGCCGCCATCTTGGATCTGATCCGCGACCTGCAACGCCGGCGGGGCATGGCGATGGTGATGGTGACCCACGACCTGGGGGCGATCGCCAGGGTCGCCGATCGGGTCGCCGTGATGTACGCCGGCCGGATCGTGGAGGAGGGACCGGCGTCGCGGGTCTTCCATCAGCCGCAGCATCCGTACACGGCCGGTCTGTTGGCCTCCGTGCCCGGTCTCGACCGTCGTCTGGTGCCCATCCCCGGCGAGGCACCCCGGCTGGGGCAGATCGCCAGGGGGTGCCCCTTCGCCCCCCGGTGCGGTTTTGCCGAGGCGGCATGCTTACGGGCCGAGCCGGTCCTCGAGCCCATCGGCTACTCGAAGGCGGCGTGCCATCGGATGTTCCACCTCGATCTCGAGGGGATCTGATCGCTTCGGCCGACGTCAGGCGCCGAAGTCGCGGTGGACCCGTGAGGGCGTCGGGCCCGACTGGCCCTGGTACTTCGAGCCGGCCTCCGGCGAGCCGTAAGGATGATCGGCCGGCGTCGAGAGCTGATAGAAGCTGATCTGGCCGATCTTCATGCCCGGGTAGATGGCGATCGGGAGGTTCGCGACGTTCGACAGCTCGAGGGTCACCTGGCCGCGGAATCCTGGGTCGATGAACCCTGCGGTCGAGTGGATGAGCAGCCCGAGGCGTCCCAACGACGACTTGCCTTCCAGCCGGGCGACGACGTCGTCGGCGAGGCCGACGGTCTCGAGGGTGGAGCCCAGCACGAACTCCCCGGGGTGGAGGATGAACGGCTGGGTCTCGGTGGCCTCGACGGCCGCGGTCAGATCCTCTTGTGGGGCCTTGGGGTCGATCACCGCATAGCGGTGGTTCTCGAAGACCCGGAAGGTTCGATCGCAGCGTACGTCGACGCTCGACGGCTGAACGAGACGGGCGTCATACGGATCGATCTCGATGCGCCCGTCGGCGATCGCCTTCCTGATGGTCCGATCCGAGAAGATCATGCCGAGCGATGGTAGCGGGCGAAGACCAGCCCGTTCCCGCGGCACCCGGGCGTCCCGAACCCTGGGTTGGCCACACCCCTGGAGGGGGTCGTGGAACCCTGGGTTGGCGGCACCCCTGGAGGGGGTTGTGGAACCCTGGGTTGGCGGCACCCCTGGAGGGGGTTGTGGAACCCTGGGTTGGCGGCACCCCTGGAGGGGGTTGTGGAACCCTGGGTTGGCGGCACCCCTGGAGGGGATGGAGCGGGTGAGGGGAATCGAACCCCCGTATTCAGCTTGGGAAGCTGATGTTCTGCCATTGAACTACACCCGCGGGCAGGCAGGAGTGTACCTCGCCGTGGCGCCGTCGGTCAGGTGAGAAGGCTGGCGGCACCCCACGCCGTGATGATGAGACCCACCGACAGCAGCCACCACGCCCGCGCCGGGCGGAACTCGCCTTCGGCCTTCTCCGGAGCCCGACCTCGGCGGTGCTGGATGATCGCCCAGCCGTTGCCGAGCACCATCGCCAGACCCACCGCTCCGATCAGCTGAGCCAGCAGATCATCCAGTCCGAGGAGGTCCACCACGTCCATGGCGGCAACCGTAGCTCCGACCGGGCGACGACGACAGCCGAGCCCCTTGCCGACCATCCCCGATACGCTCCCGCGTCCCATGGACACCACCTCGACCTCCCGACCGCGTACCGTCATCCGGTTCCTCGCCCTGTGGGTCTTCGGCCTCGCCACGACACTGCTGCTCGGTGGACTCTGGGGGCGCCAGGTCGCCGGTGATCGGGCGGCCTTGGAGGCGTCGGTCCGGGCCGGCATGGTCGCCGACGTCGTCGGCGACCGGATCGGGGGGTGGCTCGCCGACGGGATCGCTGTCGCCGCGGACCTCCCCGTTCCCGAGGTGGCCGACGCCGTCGATGCCGTCACGGCGTCCCCCGAGACCGAACGGGCCATGGCAGCCCTCACCGACCAGGTCGTCGCCGCGCTCCTCGCCCCACCCGGATCGGCGCCGGTGATCGACCTGGCATCGGCGCTGGAGCCGACGGTCCCGGTGCTCGCCGCCGAGCTGGCGGAGCGAGGGATCCCCGCGGACGAAGCGACGATCCGTGCCGCCCTCGGAGCCCTCGACCCGATCGTCCTGGGCGCCGGCGATCTCGTGGGTCTCGCCGGTGTAGCCCGAGAGGCACGCACCTTCCTCACCTGGGTCGTGGTCGTCGCCTTCGCCATCCAGGTCGCCGCCGGCGGTGCCGTCCTCGGCGTCTCGACCGACCGTCGCGACGCCGCACGCACCCTGGCGGTCCGTCTCGGGATGTCGGCGGTCAGCTACGCCGTCCTGTTCCGTGTCGGGAGCTGGGCCCTCGACCCGCAGCGGGGACGCGCGCCGGTCGTCGCGGGCGGGTCGGTGCTCCTCGGCAGCGACCTCTGGGTGTTCGCCGCCGTCGGCGGCATCGCGTGCGCAGCGGCGCTCATCGCTGCCCGAACGAGCGGCCGATCCGACGAGGGTGCGGGCGCCCACGAGGACACCGAGGAGCTGGTCGCGGTCTGACGCGGTACGCTCAGGCGATGCCGCGTCCCTGTCAGGTCGTACGGGTCTTCACCATCGGAGACTCCGGTGGCAACCATCTCGGCGTGATCAACGACCGGTCCGGTCTCGACGACCACGCCATGGCGACCATCGCCGCCGAGCTCGGGTTCAGCGAGACGGTCTTCGTCGACTGGTTCGACGGTCCGCCCACCGTCCGCATCTTCACTCCCGAACTCGAGCTCCCCTTCGCCGGGCATCCGCTCGTTGGAGCCGCCTGGGTCCTGGCGCGGCTCGGTCCCGCCGCCGCCGCGGGCACGCTTCGCTGCCGCGCCGGGGACGTGCGCTACCGCAGCGACGGGGACGTCATCTGGATCGACGCCGGTGAGCTCCCCGCGGCCGTGACCGCAGCCGCCGACGCGGGCGCGGACGCCGCCGCGGCCAGGATCGCGCCTCCCCAGCGGGCCTGGAAGGTCACCATGCCCAGGGACTACCTGATCTTCGTCTACGACAGCGACCGAGACGTCACGACCGCTTTCCCGTACGCCCCCGCCCTCGCCGACCGGTTCGGGCTGGTGCTCGTCCACTTCCGCGCCGACACCGACGCCCACGTGCGGTTCTTCGCGCCGTCTGCCGGGGTGTACGAGGATCCGGCCACCGGCAGCGCGGCGGTGGCGCTCGCCCACGCCCTTCGACACGAGGGGAAGGCGTCGGGTCGCCTCACGATCGCCCAGGGAGCGGAGATGGGCCGGCCCTCCCGGATCGAGCTGTCCTGGACTCCCGACCGGATCGAGATCGGAGGGACCGTCGCTCGCGACGGTGTGCAGATCGTCGAGCGATGACCGCCGTACGGGCCGAGGTCCGACCCGATACAATCGGCCCCAGCGGACCAGGCAGGAGGACCCCAGCCCATGAAGACGTTCACCACCCCAGGTGAGGTGACGGTCGATCCGTCCGACAACCCGATCAGCGCCCTCCTGGGACTGGCCGCCGAAGACCCCGACCTCGCGTCCCTCGCCTACCGTGACGGCGACCGGTTCGTCGACGTCACCGCTGCCGACTTCGCCGCCCGCGTCGAAGAGCTCGCCGCCGGGCTCGTGGCCCTCGGGATCGAGAAGGGATCGAGGATCGGCCTCTTCTCGGCCACCCGCATGGAGTTCACCATCCTCGACTACGCCATCTGGGCCGCAGGATGCGCCACCGTCACCATCTACGAGACGTCGTCCGCCGAACAGGTCCAGTGGATCATGGGGAACTCGGAAGCGGTCGGGATCTTCTGCGAGACGGCGGGGATGAAAGCCGTCTACGACGAGGTCGCCGCCGAGTTGCCCGCAGCCGAGCACGTGTTCGTCATCGAGGACGGCGCCCTCGATCAGATCGCGTCCCTCGCCACCGAGGAGGCGAGAGCAGAGGTCGCGAACCGGATCGCCGCCATCGACCACGACGACCTCGCCACGTTGGTGTACACCTCGGGCACCACCGGACGCCCGAAGGGTTGCGTCATCACCCACGGCAACTTCATCTGGACCGTGCGGCAGGTCGAGGCGGTCCTCGGGGAGCTGACAGGACGCGACCAGCGTCAGCTCATGTTCCTTCCCCTCGCCCACATCTTCGCCCGTCTGGTGCAGGTGGTCTGTGTCAGCGCCGGCGTCAAGATCGGCTACTCGACCGGGATCCCGAACCTGACCGAGGAACTGGCCATCTTCAAGCCGACCTGGGTCTTCTCGGTGCCCCGCGTCTTCGAGAAGATCTACAACGCGGCCAAGCTGAAGGCCGACGACGAGGGCAAGGGCAAGATCTTCGACCTCGCCGCGGGGGTCGCCATCGCCTACAGCAAAGGCCTCCAGGCAGGCAAGGTGCCGCTGGCCGTCAAAGCCCAACATGCCCTGTTCGACAAGCTCGTCTACGGCAAGCTCCGCGCCGTCTTCGGCGGTGAGATGCGGTACGCCATCTCGGGGGGCGCGGCCCTCGGGGCTCGCCTCGGTCACTTCTTCCGGGGCCTCGGGATCACGCCGCTCGAAGGCTACGGGCTCACCGAGACGACGGCCGCGTCGACCGTGAACCCGCCCGACGCGGTGCGGATCGGAACCGTTGGACGTCCCCTCCCGGGAGTCACCGTCGGGATCGCCGACGACGGTGAGGTGATGATCAGGGGGAAGCACATCTTCAAGGGCTACTGGCGCAACGAGGCCGCCACCAAGGAGGCCCTCGAACCGGACGGGTGGTTCCACAGCGGCGACATCGGCGTCCTCGACGACGCCGGGTACCTGTCGATCACCGGACGGAAGAAGGAACTGATCGTGACCGCCGGCGGCAAGAACGTCGCTCCCGCCGTCCTCGAGGACCGGCTCCGGTCCGATCCGCTCGTCTCTCAGGCGATGGTCGTCGGTGACGCCAAGCCGTTCATCGCCGCGTTGATCGCTATCGATGCCGAAGCGCTGCCCGCCTGGGCTCACGCCCACGGGAAGTCGGCGAACGGCCTCGCCGACCTGATCGACGATCCGGACTTGCGAGCCGAGATCGACAAAGCGATCGCGTACGCCAACAAGGCCGTCTCCAAGGCGGAGGCGATCAAGACCTACCGCATCTTGCCCCGAGACCTCTCGATCGAAGGCGACGAACTGACCCCGACCCTGAAGGTGAAGCGGTCCGTCGTGGCCGCGAAGTACGCCGATCTGATCGCCGACATCTACGGGGACTGACCGCGAGCGTCTTCGCCGCAGCTCGGCGGGATCCGGCGGGGATCGGTCTCAGACCCCGACGTCGCGCCGCTGCAACCCCACGACGGCGACCACCACGAGCAGGAGCGCCACCGCCGCCAGCAGCGGCTGCTGCCACCCGAGCTCCTGGGACAACGGGTTCTTCGGGCCGGCGTACCAATAGAACGGCGACCAACGCCGTGCCGGTGCCAACCAGTCGACGAACGCGCCGAAACCGTTGACGAGATGCCCGGCGACCGCGGCGACCGTCGCGATACCGGTCGCGATCCCCGGCCGGCCCGTCCAGGCGCCGGCCGCCAGCGCCAGTGAACCGTACAGCACGACCAGCAAGATCATCCCGAGGTTCCCGGCGATCATCCCCTCCGCGGTGACCCCAAGGTCGACGAGGGGAGCGCCGACGAGCATCGGCGCCAGGATCCCGGCGGCGACGACCACCGTCACGGTGGCCACGAGCCCGATCGCCTTGTCGATCACGAACCGACCCCTTCGTACGGGCCCGGTCAGGACCAGGTCGATCGTGCCGGCCCGCTCCTCCCCGGCGATCGCCCTCGCACCGAACCCGATCCCGAGGACGAGAACGGCGACCAGGCCGATGCTTCCGTGGATCCGAGACGACACCAATCCGGGTCCTTCGAGGGCCGACGCCGGATCGGTGATCCCGAAGACGGCCAGCAGCTCTGTGGGGTAGGCCTCGATGAGCTGACCGAACTGGTCGCCGCCGAGGTCCCGCACGGACGGGTACACCGACAGGATCAGCGACGTGAACGCCGCCATGGAGACGATCCACCAGCGGAGGGAGCGGCGGCGGATCCACACCGACCAGCTCCACACGTGACCGAGCATCCACGAGCTGCTGCTCGTGGATGCTGTCCCCCGGCGTCTCCCGAAGCGAAGCCGAGGAAGGTTCCGGGCGACGCCGATGTCCCTGCTCTCGAACACGACGGTGCCCGCCGCGACCAGAACGAGGGCGAGCCCGATGAGGAAGAGCTGCCACGGACCGGCGCCGTTGCTCAACGGGTCGCCACGCAGGTACCAGTCGAAGGGTGTGATCCGATCGGCCCACCCCAGCCAGTCGACGATCTGGGCGAACCCGTCGAGGAGGAACGAGAGCATCGCGACGACCCCGGCGAGACCCGCACCGAGCCCCTTGCGTCCCGACCATGCCGCGGCGGCGAACGCCAACGACCCGAAGAACACGCCGAGGGAGTACAACGCGACGTTGATGCCGACGATCCCGACGACCCTCAGGCCCATGCCGTACAGTGGGTCGCCTGCCAGCAGCACGACGAGGAACGTCGCCACCAGGAGCGCCAGGAGGACGGCTCCCGCAGCCACCTTCTGGACGAGCACCGACGCTCGCGAGATCGGGAGGGTGAAGACGAGATCGGCGGTGCCGTCGTGTTCCTCCTTCGCGGCCGCGGCCCCACCGAGCTGGACGGCGTAGATGATCACCAGGACGGGACCCAGCAGGTTGTACAGCTCGGCCTCGACGTACCCCTTGGCGGTCACGAACGTCGCAGGGTCGATGCCCATGGCATCCAGCATCCCCGACGGCAACTGTTCGAGGAGCTGCTGGAACTCGGCGGCACCGTCCCGCAGGGTCGGATAGAACACCACGAGGAACGCCGCCAGGGCGACCCCCCCGAGCGTCCAACCGACCATCGCGCGTCGGCGCTCCCACAGGGTGTGACCGAAGACGCTACGCGTCATGGTCGTTGTACAACGCGAGGAAGGCGTCCTCGAGGTCACCTTCATGGGAGATCACGTTCTCGACACCGAAGCCGGACGCGACCCGCATCACCCCCTCGAGCGAACCTTCGACGACGAGGTCCACACCGTGTCCATCGTGGGAGGGATGGGCCTCCAACACGCCGTCGACGGCAGCGAACGTTCCGGGATCGACCCTGTGGGAGAAGACGATCTGGATGTGCCTCCGAGCCTTCGCCTTCAACCCTTCGACCGTCTCGACGGCAACGAGGCGACTCGCTCGCACCACGCCGACGCGGTCGGCGACCCGTTCCACCTCGGGGAGGATGTGCGAAGAGAGGAACACCGTGCGCCCCTCGTCGCGAGCCTCCCGCACCATCGCATAGAACTCCTGCTGCATGAGCGGATCCAACCCGGTCGACGGTTCGTCCAGGATGAGGAGCTCGGGCCGATGCATGAACGCCTGCACGATGGCGACCTTCTGCCGGTTGCCGCTGGAATAGGCACCGATCCGGCGGTCCAGGTCCAGATCGAGCCGCTCGGCGAGACGCTCCACCTCGGGGCCGGTATCGATGCCGCGCAGGTTCGCGAAGTAACGGCACAGCTCTCGCCCGGTCATCTCCTCGTACATGGTCACGTCCCCGGGGATGTGGCCGATCCGAGCATGGATGGCGACGGCGTCCCGGTGGCTGTCCATCCCGAGGATGCGGGCACGCCCCGCCGTCGGATGGAGCAGGTCGAGGAGGGTGCGGATCGTGGTCGTCTTCCCGGCGCCGTTGGCGCCGAGGAACCCGAACACCTCGCCGCGCTCGACCTGGAGATCGAGGTCGATGATGCCCGGGGTGTCGCCGTAGTACTTGGTTAGGCCTTCGGCGACGATGGCGGGCGGCACGGCGTTCCTTCCCTCGGATGAGGGAAGCCTACCGACGCGGGGCCGCGCCGCTGCTGCGGTACCCTCCGGGTCATGTCCGCCGCCGAATCGAAACGTCTCGTCCTGCTGGCGCTGGCCGCCAACTTCGGGATCGCGCTCACCAAGTTCGGTGCGGCCGCCATCTCCCGCAGCTCGGCCATGCTCGCCGAGGCGTTCCACTCCCTCGCCGACACCGGCAACCAGCTCTTCTTGCTCCGCGGCGAGGCCGCCGCGCACCGCGGACCGAGCGTCCAGCATCCTTTCGGTACCGGCAAGGAGCGCTACTTCTGGGCGTTCATGGTGGCCGTCGTGCTGTTCGTCGGCGGCTCGATCCTGTCGATCGTCAACGGCCTCGACAAGATCCGCAACGCTGACGCCCACGAGCAGGTCGGCCTGTGGCTGTCGCTCGGTGTGCTCGCCATCGCGGCCCTCTTCGAGCTGCTGGTCGCGTTCCGTCCCGCCGTGCAGGAGTTCAACCGGCTCCGGGCCGGTCGGTCGATCCCCAAGACCATCCGGGAAGGGAGGGACCCGGCGTTGCTCATCGTGCTGTTCGAGGACTCCGCTGCGGTCGTCGGGCTCGCCATCGCCGCGGTGGGCATCGTCCTCGCCCACCTGACCGAGGACGCCCGTTGGGATGGCCTGGCGTCCATCCTCATCGGTCTCCTCCTGGCCGGCGTTGCGTGGGTGATCGCCGTCGAGATGAAGGCGCTCCTCATCGGGGAGTCGGCCAGTCGAGAGCAGCGGGCGTCGATCCGGGCCGCCACCCTGTCGATCCCCGAGGTCGAGCACATCGACGACCTGCTCACCATGCAGCTCTCCCCGGACCAGATCCTCGTCAACATGGACGTCGCGTTCGACGAGGGACTGTCCGAGGAGCAGGTGCAGGAGGCGATCGAGGCTGTCGAAGCGGCGATCCGCCAGGTCGTGCCCGAAGCGACCCGGATCTTCATCGAGCCGGTGGACCAGTGACCGGGATCGCCTCGGCCCCCGCGTCCTCCGGCAACCTCGGCCCCGGTTTCGATACGCTCGCCTTGGCCCTGGACCTGCGCTGCCGCGTCGAAGCCGAACCGGCCGCGGTGACGGCGATCGTCGACGCCGACGGGGTCCCCCGTCCGGTGGAGGGCGGCGAGATCGTCGCCCGTGCGGTCGCTGCGGTGGGCCCGCCGATGACGCTGCGGATCGACTCGGCCATCCCCCGCGGGCGGGGACTCGGATCGTCGGCGGCGGTCGCTGCCGCCACCGCCGCGGCATCCCTCGGAGCCCAAGGGCTCGGCGTCGACCGCGATCGGGTCTTCCACGTCGTCGCCGACCTCGAAGGCCACGGAGACAACGCCGCCGCTGCCGTGTACGGAGGCCTGCAGGCTGCCTGCACGGCGTCGTCACGCCGCCTCGAGCTGCATCCCGAACTTCTGCCGATCGTGGCGATCCCCGACTTCGAGCTGCGCACCGGCGACGCCCGTGCCGCGCTCCCCGACGCCGTCGCGCTCACGATGGCGGCTCGGACCATCGCCCGGGTCGTGTTCCTCGTCGAAGGCCTCCGGACCGGAGATCGCGACGCGCTGACCCACGCCCGCGGTGACGAGCTGCACGAGGAGCCCCGGTCGGCGCTGTCGCCGCTCACCACCAGACTCGTCCGAGCGGCGCTCGACGCGGGGGCGGTGCACGCTGCCTGGTCGGGAGCGGGACCATCGGCGTTGGCGTTCGTCACCGAAGAACGGCTCGACGCCGTCGAGGGCGCACTGGGCACGGTCCTCGGCAGCGTCGGGGAGGTTCGACGGCTCGCCGTCGACCACGACGGGTTGGTCAGTTGAATCGGGCCCCGATCGCGGCCGCGATCGACCGTCGCGTCCGTCGGTAGAACGCCAGGTCCCGACCGAAGGGATCGTCGATGTCGGCGCCGTCGGGGTCGATCGTCTCGATCCGCGGCGCCCAGTCGGGCCGGCGGCGGATCAGCTCGTCGACGTGCGCCGCGGTGGCGGCGAGCAGCCGCGCCGGAGGTTCGCGCAGGTCCCATACCGAGCGTGCTCGATGTGCCGACAGGTCGATGCCGATCTCTGCCATCACCGCCGCGGCCTTCGGACTCGGGCGAGCACCCGGCAGTGACGAGGTTCCCGCCGACGCGAAGCTGCGATCGGGAACGGCGGCCCGAGCCAGGTACTCGGCCATCGGCGAGCGGCAGATGTTCCCGCTGCACACGAACACGACGAGGCCCCGCACCTGGTCAGACCGATGCGTGGTGTCGCGCCGAAGCGATCAGGGCGTCGAACAACGCATGCGAGTTGGGGTCGTCGCGGTGGCTCAGGTACTCGGGATGCCATTGGACGGCGAGGAGCGGCCATTCGGGATCGTCGGCCTCGATGGCCTCGATCACGCCGTCCCCGGCGCTCCCGACGGCACGGAAACCGGGGGCGACGTCGCGGACGGCCTGATGGTGGATCGAGTTGACCATCAGTGCCGTCTCGCCGATCGCCTCGGCCACGCGACATGCCGGGTCGAGCACGACGGGTTGGTGCCCGTTCCACACCGCGTGGCCGATCTCGTCGTGGTCGAGGGATCCCACCTCGGTCGGGATGTCCTGGATGAGGGTGCCACCGAACGCCACGTTGACGAGCTGCATCCCGCGGCAGATCGCCAGCATCGGTATCCGACGTCGTCTCGCCTCGTGGACGAGCGCGATCTCGAACTGATCACGATCGAAGTTCATGTTGCGCATCGTCTCATGCGTCTCGGCCCCGTAGCGGTGCGCCTCGATGTCGCCACCGCCGGTGAGGACGATCCCATCGAGCCGATCGAGCAGCTCGGGCACGTCGGGATCGGGGATCGGGACGAGCAGCACCGGATTGCCGCCGGCGCGCAGGACGGCGTCGGTGTACGTGTGGGCGATGACGTGCGATTCGATGTCCCCCGATGACGACACCGCGCATTTCGGTTGGGTGGTGATGCCGATGATGGGGCGCATCCGATGGATGTTAGGGCTGTGGCGGGCGTCCCCGACGGCGTCGGGGTTGCGAAACGGCCTATCCTCCGCGAACCTACCCCCTTCGCCACCGATGTGAGAGGTCACTGCATGGGTTCGCTGATCAAGAAGCGCCGGAAGAAGATGAGCAAGCACAAGTACCGGAAGCGCCTCAAGGCCAATCGGCACAAGCGCAAGCGATGATCGTCATCGGCGTCGCCTCCGACCCGACGCCCCGGCATCGATGATCGATGGACCGCAACGCCACCTCTTCGACGTTCCCGACGACGTCACCTACCTGAACTGCGCTTACATGTCGCCGCAGCTCAGGTCCGTCACCGAGGCGGGGCTCGCCGCGGTCGCCGACGCGGAGCATCCCTGGGAGCTCTCCGTCGACGACTTCTTCGGCCCCGCCGAGGAGCTCCGCGGACTGGTCGCCTCCGTCCTCGGCGCCGGGGACGACCCCGACGGAGTCGCGCTCGTCCCGGCGGTCAGCTACGGCGTCGGGGTGGCTGCCGCCAACCTCCCGATCGGGCCGGGCCGCACCGTGGTGGTCCTCGCCGAGCAGTTCCCCTCCCACGTGTATCCGTGGCGGGCGGCGGTCGCCGACGCCGGCGGCACCGTTCGGGTGGTCGAGCGCCGAGACGACCGCTCCTGGACCGACGGCGTGCTCGACGCGATCGACGCCACGACCGCGGTGGTGGCCGTCCCCAACGTGCATTGGACCGACGGTTCGGCGGTGGACCTCGAGACGGTGGGCGCCGCCGCTAGGGCCGTCGACGCCGCGCTCGTGGTCGACGCCACTCAGTCGCTCGGCGCGATGCCCTTCGACGTGTTCGCGGTTCGTCCCGACTTCGTGGTGGCGGCGGGTTACAAGTGGCTCATGGGCCCGTACAGCCTCGGGTACCTGTGGGCGAGCCCGGAGCGTCGCGACGGGGTTCCGCTCGAGCACGGCTGGATCACCCGCGACGGTGCCGAGGACTTCGCCCGCTTGGTCGACTACACCGACCGTCTCCAAACCGGCGCTCGCCGCTACGACGTCGGGGAACGCAGCAATTTCGTGCTCGTGCCGATGGCGATCGCCGCCCTCGAGCAGATCCTCGCGTGGGGTGTGCCCGACATCGCCGACGCCCTCGGCGCGTCGACGGCGCGGATCGTGGAGGAGGCCGAGCGGCGAGGATTCGAACCGACCGCCGACCGGGGGCCGCATCTCCTGGGCCTTCGTCACGCTCGAGGGATCCCGGACGGCCTGCCCGCGGCCCTCGCCGCCCACAGGGTCCATGTCAGCGTTCGGGGCGACTCGATCCGGGTGTCTCCGCACCTGTACAACGACGAGACCGACATCGAACGGTTCTTCTCCGTCCTCGACGAGGTCGCCCGCTGACACCGGCGGGCCACCGATGTGGTGCCGGGTCAGGTGAACGTGGCGACGGCGACGCCGAAGATCGCGATGCTGATCACCAAGATGACGCCCTGGATGGCTCCTCGCACCGCCGCCGACGTGCGCTTGGCCGTCACCTGGTGGAACGCGGCGAGCGCCATGACCGATACGACGAGGGCGAGCTTGGCCTCCAGCATCCGCCATGGGATCCCCAGGTCGAGGACCTGCCACACCCCGGTGATCACCGCCACGGTCATCGCCGTCCACGAGATCCTGCCGAACTGGCGGGCCGTCGCCTGCAGCAGGGGCCGGTCGGCGCCGGCCTTTCGCATCGCCGGGACCAGCGCCGCCAACGTGATCAAGCCGCCGGTCCAGATGGCGACTGCGAGCAGATGGGTCCACAGGAGGACCTGATCGAGACGCACGTCAGTTCAACCCTTCCAGGAACCGTTCGATCTCGGAGACCAACTCGCTTGTCAACGATGGGTCGAGGAGGTCCCGTCCGCCGATGAGGCCGTCGAGGTAGTCGGCGAGGTCGTCGCCGTTGCCGATCGCCTCGTCGACCTTCGCTCGGAAGTCGCCGTCGAGGCGCTCGAGGTCCTTCAGGTCGAACGACACCCCGAGGATCTCGGCGAGTTTCCTCGTGATCGCCAGCATCGCCGACGGGTTCGGGTTGGCGGCCAGGTAGTGCGGCGTTCCCGCCCAGATGCTCAACGCCGGGAGTCCCACCTCCCGGCATGCTTCGATCAAGACCCCGACGATCCCCGTCGGTCCCTCGTAGTCGGAGACCTCCAGGTCGTGACGGCGAACCTCGTCGGGATCCGTGCCGACACCCGACAGGGGCACCGGCTGTTGATGGGTGACCTGTCCGATGTAGGCCCCGAGGAGCAGCACCCCTTCGGTGTCGACCTCGTTGAGCACCATCGTCACGGTCCGGGCGAAGGTCTTCCACCGGAAGGACGGCTCGTCGCCGGTCACGACGACCAGATCATGATGGTGATCGGGCAGCACGACGGCGTAGAACCGTGTCTCGGGCCAGGTGATCCGACGGGTCGTGCCTTCCCCGACGTGGACGCGGGGCCGGTGCTCCTGGAAGTCGAAGAACTCCTCGGGTTCGATCGTCGCGAAGGGCTCCTCGGACGCCAGACGACCCAGGAGATAGGCGGCGGCTCCGGTGGCTGCCTCGCAGGCGTCGTTCCAGCCTTCGAAGGCGACGATGGCCCGGGGGCGGCGCAGTGTCGGTCGATAGCGTCGTCGGACGGCGTCCATCGCGGCAAGGCTACCGATATCGCGATCCTGACGCCGTCGATGCGCCGAACGCCCCTACCGGGCCGGCGCGGCGTCCGGGAGCTTCGAGACATGGTCCGGTCTCCCGCTGCCGACCGGTCGCTCGTCGTGCGGGTCGTCGACGTCGATCGCGTCAGTCGTTGGCGGTCAGGACCCGAAGGGCGTTCCCGCCCAGCACCTTCCTGATGTCGACCTCGGACCATCCCCGTTCGAGGAGCTCGACGGTGATGGACGGATACGTCGAGACGTCCTCCAGGCCGGCCGGGGTGAGGTCGATCCCATCGAAGTCGGAGCCGAGGCCGACGTGGTCGATGCCGGCGACCGCGGCGATGTGCTCGATGTGGTCGACGACGTCGAACACGGACCCCCGGTCGATCGCCAGGTCCGCTCTCGTCCGTGCCAGCTCCCGCTCGAAGGACGCTTCGTCGGGGAACTCGCGTCGGAGTCGGCGTGCCTCGTCGAACATCTCGGTCGTCTTGCGGGCCGCCGATGCCACGACGAACGGGGGATAGAAGTTGACCATCGCCACCCCGCCGTTGGCGGCCAGACGTTCGAGCACGTCGTCGGGGACGTTCCGCGGATGCGGGGCGACGGCTCGGGCTCCCGAATGGGATGCCATCACCGGGCGCTCCGAGACGTCGAGGGCGTCGTGCATCGTCTCGGTCGAGACGTGGGAGATGTCGACCACCATCCCGAGGTCGTTCATCGCGGCGACGACCCGCCGGCCGAACCCCGTCAGTCCGCCGTGGCGTCGTTCGTCGGTCGCCGAATCCGCCCATTCGATGGTCTCGGCGTGGGTGAGCGTCAGGTAGCGCACGCCGCGAGCTCGGAGTTCCGCCAGCTTGCCGAGGTCGCCTTCGATGCCGTGACCACCTTCGGCTCCCATGAGCGACGCCGTCCGTCCCGATGCCGCGGCCTCCTGGGCATCGCGGGCCGAGTCGGCCGTGGCGAGATGCTCGGGATCGTTGGCGACGAGGGCGCCGACGAGGTCGATCTGTGAGAGGACCGTCGCGAAGGGCTCCTCGGTCCAGGTGGGAACGAACACGGACCAGAACTGCGCGCCGACTCCGCCGCGGCGGAGCCGAGGCCCATCGGTGTGGTATCCGTCGAGGTGGACGGAGGGGTCGGCGAGCGACAGGTCGCCTCCGACGCGGACCCGTAGCGCCCACGGGAGGTCGTTGTGCCCGTCGACGACCGGCATCGACGCGTGGATCCGCCCGGCCCGGGCTTCGGGGTCGGTCACCCTTGGGTGGTCGCGGGGGTGATCCCCTGGAGGATCTCGGTGACGCCGCCGCCGCTGGTCACGACCGAATCGAACCCGGCTTCCTCGAGGTACTTGACGCACAGGTTGGAGCGGTATCCGGAGCCGCAGACGATGTGGACCGGTCGGGACGGATCGAGTCCCGCAGGCGGGCCCTGCTCGGCGAGATCGGGTACATACCGCCACACCGACCCGGGGATGTGCCCCTGCTCCCATTCGCCCGGGGACCGGACGTCGAGGATCTGGAGCGGCTCGTCGTCGCGGAGCTTGGCGATGACGTCCACGTACGATTCGACCGCGTTGGTCACGAGCGGACCGAACTGGTCGGCCAGGCCGGCGACGTCATAGACGACGCCGATCTCGTGGTCGAAGCCGATCCGCTCGAGCTGGAGGACCACGTCGACGATGTCCTGGCCGGATTCGGCGACGAGCACGATCGGAGCGTCGAAGGGAGCCAGCCAGCCGGTCCATACCCCGACCTGGTCGGAGTACTCGACGCCGTAGCTGCCCTTGACGTGGCCGGCCGCGTACGACGTGCGGGGTCGGATGTCGACGAGCGCCACGTCGGTGGGGACGTGGGCCGGGTTGAGTTCGGGGATCTCGGGATCGGGCGCCGGGGTGGGGCCCATGAGGTTGGCCGGTCCCATGTGCCGGTAGTACCGCGGCCACGGCTGGAGCGGTGCCAGCAACGCCTCGATGAAGGCGTCCTCGTCGTCGATCCGCAGCAGCGGGTTCGCTTCCTTCTCCCGTCCGATGGTCGACACCGTGATCCCGGCGCCCGAGGCGGTGCAGAACGAGCCCTCGCCGTGGGTGGGATACAGCCCGACGTGGTCGGGAAGGGCCGCCAGTCGCTTCATCGTGAGGAACTGCAGCTTCGCCAGGCCGCGGGCCCGGTCGACACCCAGCAGGTCGGGGCGGCCGAAGGAGTCGATGAGGAGGCTGCCGCCGGAGAACAGCGCCACCGGTTCGCCGTCGACGAGCACCAGGTAGCTCAGATGCTCGGGCGTATGTCCGGGAGTGTGGAGGGGCCGGATCCTCAACGTGCCGGCGGTCAGGTCCTCGTTGTGGAACGCCGGGAGGTAGTCGGTCCACGCGACCGCTCCGGAGGCGGGCACCACGACCTCGGCTCCCATCCGGTGGGCGAGCTCCCTGCCACCCGAGACGTAGTCGTTGTGCAGGTGGGTCTCGAGGACGAACCGGAGCTCGGCGCCGGTCCGGGCGACCGCCTTCTCGAACCGATCGACGTCGCGCTGGGGGTCGACCACGAGGGCGATCCCGTCGTGGTCGAGGACGTAGGTCGAGTCACCGAGCCCGGTCGTCCGGATCTGTTCGATCTGCATCGCGGCCGTCTCCTCAGGCGAGTCCCTTGAGCATCATGTTCCAGTACATGAACGGTAGCCCGTAGCGCTTCAAGAGCCACATGTCGTAGCGTTCCTTGTAGGTGTTGCCGGGCACCGTCGGGGTGGGGTTGGAGTCGTAGTCGAATTCGGCCAGGAGCATCTTGCCGCGGGCCGTGGTGATCGGACACGACGCGTAGCCGTTGTAGCTGGCCGGCATGGGTCGGCCCTCCATCGCCGCCAGGAGGTTCTCGACCACCGTCGGCGCCTGCTTGCGGACGGCGGCACCCGTCTTCGAGTTCGGGGTGTTGCCGGCGTCACCGAGGGAGAAGACGTTGGGCCAGCGGACATGCTGATGGGTGTGCTTGTCGACCTCGACGTAGCCGACCGGGGTGTCCTCGGCCAGGGGCGTCTTCTTCACCCAGTCGGGCGCCGACTGGGGCGGCACGGCGTGGAGGAGGTCGTAGGGGATCCGGCGGGTCGTTCCGGTGCCGCCGGGGGAGATGTCCTTGATCTCCACCTCGCGAGCGTCGGGATCCACCGCCACCATCTCGTGTTCGAAGATCACCTCGATGCCATAGCGGTCGCAGACCTTCTCGAGGGCCCGGGCCCAGCCTGGTACGCCGAACATGGCGGCACCCGGGAGCACGAGGATCGGGTCGATCCGATCGAGGACGCCTTGCCGTCGCCACCAGTCACAGGCCAGGTAGGCGATCTTCTGGGGGGCTCCGGCGCACTTGATGGCGCCGCTGGGCATGGTGAACACCGCGGTTCCCGAGGTCGTCGCACGCACGAACTCCCAGGTCTTGGGGGCCAGGTCGAAGCGGTAGTTGGACGAGACACCGTCACGGCCGAGGGTGTCGGTCAGGCCGGCGACCTTGTCCCAGTCGAGCTGGAGGCCGGGAGCGACGACGAGGTAGTCGTATCCGACGACATCGCCGGAGCTCAGGGTGACCGTGTTCTCGTCGGGTTGGATCGTCTCGACGGCGTCGCGGATCCACGTGACGCCCTTGGGCATGACCTTCGCCATGGGTCGGGCGGTCTTGCCGACGGGTTCGACGCCGCCGCCGACGAGCGTCCACAGGGGCTGGTAGTAGTGGGTGTCGGAGGGCTCGACGATGGCGATGTCGTCTTGGCCTTTGCGGCGAAGCCGCGCCGCGGTGGTGATGCCCGCGGTGCCTCCGCCGACGATCAGGATCCGATGATGCGCCGTGGTCGGCATGGTGGGTCTTCCTCCCTCTCGCTACTTGTCCGGACATGCGGACAATGAGAGGGAACGCTATCGTGTCGGGGGAGGCGCTGTCAACCAGAAGGCGGGGTTCGCGTCGTGCCGCAACGGATCACCCTGGATCGGGCGAGCCCGCTGCCCCTGTGGGCACAGGTCGTCGAGCGGCTCCGGCCGGAGATCGCATCGGGCCGCTACGACGAGACCTTCCCCTCCGAACACGACCTGATGGCGAGGTTCGAGGTGAGTCGGCACACCATCCGCGAGGCCCTCCGACGCCTCGAGTCCGAGGGGCTGCTGGTCCGCCGGCGAGGGAAGGGCACCTTCGTCAACCGCCCCGAGTTCCGCCAGGACCTCGGCACCCTGTACTCGCTGTTCCGGACGATCGAAGCCCAGGGCGTCGAGCAGCGCAGCCGCGTGCTCGAACTCGACCTGGTCGAGGCTCCGCTGATCGCCGAGCGACTGGAGCTCCCCGCCGACGAGGTCTTCGTCTACCTGCGTCGCATCAGATACGCCGGGGACGAGCCGCTCGCCCTCGACGCGGCCTGGCTACCTGCCGAGTGTGCCGATCCGCTGCTCGAGGCCGACTTCGAGCACACCGCGTTGTACGACGAACTCGAACGCCGGTGTGGGATCATGCCGATCGCCGGCTCCGAGACGATCGAGCCGGTGGTCGCCAGCACCGAGGAGTGCGCGCTGCTCGGTGTGCCTCCGGGGACCGCGGTCCTCTCCCTCGAGCGGAAGACCCGCACCGCCGATCGGCCCCTGGAGTGGCGGCGAACGCTCCTCCGAGGCGACCGCTTCCGGTTCGTCGCGGAATGGTCGACCGGCGTCCCACCTCGCCCACAGCTCACCGTCTCGCGCTGAGCCGCCGAGGTCGGGCTACTCGAATCGCCGCAGCCGCAGCGAGTTCGTCACCACCGACACCGACGAGAACGCCATGGCGCCGGCGGCGATCATGGGGTTGAGGAACCCGAGAGCTGCCAGCGGGATCGCCGCGGTGTTGTAGCCGAAGGCCCAGAAGAGGTTCTCCTTGATCGTGGCGAACGTCCGCCGGGCGAGGCGGAGCGACAGCACCGCCAGCATCGGGTCGCCGCTCATGAGCACGACGTCGCCGGCCTCGATCGCCACGTCCGTTCCCGATCCGACGGCCATGCCGAGATCGGCCTGGGTGAGGGCGGGAGCGTCGTTGATGCCATCGCCGACGAAACCGACCGACAGGCCCTCGCCTTGGAGGCGCCGGATCTCGTCGGCCTTGTCGCCGGGGAGGACCTCCGCGATCACTCGGTCGATCCCGATCTGGGCGGCGATCGTCTCGGCCGTCCGGCGGTTGTCCCCGGTGAGCATGACCACCTGGACGCCCAGCTCGTGGAGGCGGGTGACGGCCTCGGCGGCGGTGTCCCTGACGGTGTCGGCCACGCCGAGCGCACCGCGGACCTCACCATCCCAGCCGGCCAGGAAGGCCGTGTGCCCTTCCCGCTCGATCCGTTCCATCTCGTCGAGGAACCGGTCGGGCACGTGCAATCCCCGATCGGCCATCAGCTTGGGCTTCCCGACGGTGACCTCGACGCCGTCGACCTCTCCGACCGCGCCCATCCCACGCAAGGAGGTGAACCCGGCGACCGGCCCGAGCACGACGTCGCGCTCTTCGGCGCCGAGGGCGACCGCCTTGCCGATGGGATGCTCGGAGGCGGCTTCGATCGACCCGACCAGGTACAGGAACCGTTCCGCCGGCTCGTCGGTGACGACGTCGGTCAGGGTCATGGCGCCGCGGGTGAGGGTGCCGGTCTTGTCGAAGACCATCACATCGACGCCCTTGGCTCGCTCGAACACCTCGGCGCTCTTGAACAGGACACCCCGTTCGGCTCCCCGTCCGGAGCCCACCATGATCGCCGTGGGGGTGGCCAGACCCATGGCGCACGGGCAGGCGATGATCATCACCGCCACCGCGTTCCTCAGCGACTGAGGGAAGTCGCCGCTGATGGCCAGCCAGACGACGAAGGTGACGATCGCGATGCCGATGACGGCGGGCACGAACACCGCGCTGACCCGATCGGCGAGGCGCTGCACCGGCGCCTTCGACGCCTGGGCTTCCTCGACGAGCCGGACGATCTGCGCGAGGGCCGTGTTCCCGCCGACCTTGGTGACCTCGACCTCGAGGCGTCCCTGCTGGTTGATGGTGGCGCCGAAGACCTCGTCGCCTGGGCCCTTGTCGACGGGCTTGGACTCGCCGGTGAGCATCGACTCGTCGATGGCGGAGCTTCCCGACAGGACGACGCCGTCGACGGGGATCTTCTCGCCGGGGAAGACGACGACGACCTCACCGGGGGCCACCTCTGCAGGATCCACCATGACCTCGGTCCCGTCGCGGACGACCCTCGCCTGCTTCGCGCCGAGCTCGAGCAGCTTCGTGATGGCGTTCGAGGCTCGACCCTTGGCCTTGGCCTCGAAGTAGCGTCCGAGGAGGATCAGGGTGGTGATGATCGCCGCGGTATCGAAGAACACGGGCGCGTCGGCGAACATCGCCCACACCGAGTACACCCAGGCCGTCACCGTACCCATGGTGACGAGCGTGTCCATCGCCGGGCTCTTGGACTTGATCTGTTTCCACGTGGCCTGATGGAACTGGCGGCCGAACCAGAACACGACGATCGTCGTCAACACGGCCTGGATGGTCACGTTCCAGAAGCCTTCGGGAAGGAAGAACGCCAGGGCGAAGACGGGGATCGTGAGAACCGAGGCGCCGAGGACGGCCCGCTTCTGGAGCTCGATCTCCTCTTCGTAGCGGCCGGCGAGATCGCGTTCGTCGCCCTCGGCGAGGGGGGTGATCTCGTAACCGATCTTCTCGATGGCCTCCTTGAGGTGCTGGATGTCCACGACGTTGGGGTCGACCACCGCCCGCGCCTCCTGGCCGGCGAAGTTGACGACGGCTCCCTCGACGCCTTCCTGCTTGGACAGGACGCGTTCGATCCGCAACGCGCACGACGCGCACGTCATCCCTTCGACGTCGAAGGTGATGGTTTCGCTCTTGTCGGTCATGGCTCCTCGGTTCCCCGGCCGGCATGGCCGGTCGGTGGTTCGGTCAGGTGACGGGGCCGGCGACGTCGTAGCCCTGTTCCTCGATGGCGGCGACGATCTCGTCGAGTGTCGCCTCGGCGCCGTCGTAGTCCAGCTCGACGGTTCGTTCCTCGATGTGGACCTCGACCTTGTCGACGCCCGGTAGTGGGGCGACGGCGCCTTCGATCGAGGACTTGCAGTGGCCGCACGAGATGTCGGGTACCGAAAGCGTCTGGGTGGTCATGCGATGTCTCCTTTCGGGCCGGTGATGCCGGGGGCGTACCGGAGGGTCTCCATGAGCTCGTCGACGATCTGCTCCGAACGGCCCTCCTCGACGGCACGCAGGACGCATGTTTCCACGTGGTTCTGGAGGAGGATCCGGTTCACCGCCTCCAGGGAACCCTGCACGGCGGAGACCTGCTTCATGATGTCGGGGCAGTACCGCTCCTCGTCGACCATGCGCATGACCGCATCCAGGTGGCCGCGGATGGTCTTGAGACGGTTCGTCGCCGACTGCTTGTGATGTTGTTCCATCGGGCCAGTATACCCCACCCCCGGTGGGGTAACGCACCCACGGGTCGAGGCTGCGACGTTCAGCTCAGGAGGAGTCGCTCGATCCGCCGGGCCGCCGCCACCGACCCGACCGCCCCCATGGCGACCAGCACTCCCGCATGGGCCAGCAGGACCGGACGGACGACGCCCACGGTCAAACCTCGGATCAGCTCCACCCCGTGGTACAGCGGCGAGAGCTGGGTGAGGACCTGGATGGCCGGGGGATAGATGTCGAGGGGATAGAACGTCGCCGAGAACAAGAACAACGGCAACGTCACGAGGGTCACCATGTCGAGGTCCTGCCAGCTCCGCATGTACGACGCGGCGGCCATCCCGACCGCCGAGAAGGCGTAGCCGATGAGGAGCGCCGCGGGGAGGGCGAGCAGTCCCCACCAGGATCGGATCAGCCCCATGGCCACCATGACGACGAGGAACGCCACCGCGTAGATCCCGCCCCGGACGAGTGACCATCCGATCTCCCCGGCAGCGACGTCGCCGGGTCCCATGGGGGTGGACAGGATCGCGTCGTAGATCTTGCGGTACTTGAGTTTGAAGAAGATGTTGATCGTCGACTCGAAGATCGCTCCGTTCATGGCCGACGACGCCAGCATCGCCGGAGCCACGAAGGCCTCGTACGGTACGGCGACCCCGGCGGGTCCGGTCACGTCGCCGGCTAGGCGTCCGATGCCGACGCCGATGGCGAACAGGTAGAACACCGGCTCGAAGAACCCCGACAGGATGACCGGCCAGAAGGTCTTGGCCACCAACAGGTTCCGCTCCAACAGACGCACCGCCCGTCGCGAGGTGCGGGCAGGGACGGGGACCACGCGGGCGACGAGGGTCCGGCCGGTCATCGCACGAGCCGGCGCCGGAACGCCACCACGGCGAGGGCGCTCCCGCCGACGATCCAAGCGACGAGGTACAGGACCGACACCGCCGGAGCGACGCGTGGCGTGATGCCGAGGACGATCCAGCGGTCGAGGGCGACGGCGTGGTAGAGCGGAACGGCGTTGGCCACCGGCTGCAGGAATCCGGGAAGCTGGGAGATGGGGAAGAACGTGCCGGAGAACAGGAACATGGGGACGATGCCGAACCGGAAGAGGTTGCTGAGTCCCGTGTCGCGCTCGAGGCGTGCCGTGTACGCGGTCACCGGAGCGACGGTGGCCACGCCGACGAGGAGGGCCGGGCCGACGGCGAGCAGCGCCGGGCCGATGGGCGTGACCTCAAAGGCCGCCATCACGGTCGCGAAGACCACCGAGACGAGCAGCACCCGGGCCGCCGACCAGAGGAGATGGCCGTAGACGAGGCTCTCGATCGACACGGGTGTGGCCAGGATCGCCTGATAGGTCTGTCGCCACTTGAAGCCGGCCATCACCTTCCAGGCTCCCTCCCCGGCGCCGGTCTGCATGGCGGTGGCGGCTAGGAGACCGGGAGCGAGGAACGCCAGGTAGGAGATGCCCTCGAGGCCGCCGGGTGCGTTGCGGTCGACCAGGGTACCGAGGCCGACGCCCATGGCCAGCAGGTAGAGGATCGGGTTCAGGAACGAGGTGACGACGCTCCCTCGCCAGACCCGACGGTAGACCCGGGCCTCACCTTCGAAGACTCGCAGCGGGAGCGGGGTCGACATCATTCCACCAGCCTGCGCCCGGTGAGGTGCAGGAAGACGTCTTCGAGGGTCGCTCGCCGGACGAGGAAGCTGTCGAGGACGTTCTCCATCGTTTCGACCTTCGCCACGGTGGCATCGGTGTCGCCGGTGTACAGGAGGACCCGGTCGGGCAGCATCTCGACGCGTTGGGCCATGCCCGCGTACCGCGCCTCGTCTCCGATCGGGACGTCGGGTCGGAAACGGAGCTCGACGACCTCCGGCGTGGAGTAGCGCTCGATGAGCTGTCGGGGTGAGCCCTCGGCGACGATCCGCCCTCGGTCCATGACCACCAGCCGATCGCAGAGCTGTTCGGCCTCGTCCATGTAGTGGGTGGTGATGATGAGAGTGACCCCGCGTTGCTTGAGGCGATACAGCCGATCCCACAGGGCGTGGCGAGCCTGGGGATCGAGCCCGGTGGTCGGTTCGTCGAGGAGCAGCAGCTCGGGATCGTTGACCAACCCGCGAGCGATCGTGAGGCGTCGCTTCATGCCCCCCGAGAGGGAGTCCACCGTGGCATCACGCTTGTCGGTGAGCTGCGCGAAATCGAGGAGCTCCTCGATCCGATCCCGGATGACGGAGCGGGGGAGATCGAAGTATCGACCGTAGATGTAGAGGTTCTCGGTGACGGTCAGCTCCATGTCCAGGTTGTCCTCTTGAGGGACGACACCGAGGCGGGAGCGGATCGCGGGTCCGTCGCGTCGTGGATCCTCGCCGAGGACGGTGAGGGAACCGTCGCTGAGGGGGCTCACTGCGGCGATCATCTTCATCGTCGAGGTCTTCCCGGCACCGTTGGGTCCCAGGAACCCGAAGGCCTCGCCGGCGGAGATGGTGAAGTCGATCCCGTCGACCGCGACGAAGTCGCCGAACCGTTTCGTGAGTCGGTGGGCCTCCACCAGGGGCGCGGACATGTCGTGAGCCTAGGTGGTGCCGTGCCGGACAGGAGGTCAGTGACGCAGATCGACGAGGGTGCCGGGCCGGGTACCCCTCCGAGAGACCTTGAGTCGATGCGGGCCGGCCACGACGACGACCGAGACGTCGGTGAGGGCGCGGACCGCCCGCTGCTGGACCACCACCGGGAGGTCGTGGAGGACGTGGGCGGGGGTGATCACGAGGCTCTTGGCCGTGGCGACGTCCAGGACGTGGCGTCCGGGACGGTCGACCACGGTGATCTCCGGTCGGGAGCGGAGGACCTCGGCGAAGAGGTCGGGGGATTCGGTGACCACCGTCATGGGCAGCTCCTTGGGGAAGCGGGCGCGGAGCCCCACGTCGATGGCGAGCGAGGAGTCGTCGAGGAACCACGGCGTCGTGGGACTGCCGGGAACGACGATGACCTCGTTCCAGGGCCGGACGATCCGAGCCGCGGCAGAGCGGATCGGCAAGAGCTCGCCGAGGGCGTCGATGTCGGCTCCGAAGAGGTAGTCGGCGCGACGCGGGCCCTCCCACGAGAGGATGACGAGCGACGCGTCGTGCTCTTCGATCAGATGGAGCGTCCCTTCGACGAACGACTCGTCGACCCGAACGAGCCCGTCGCTGTCGAGTCCGAGGGCCGAAGCACGATCGACGGCGTCGTCGACCAGGGCCTGGGCCTGTGGCTTGCTTCCCGGTTCGGTGACGGCGAAGGGGACCACCAGGCCGTCGTCGGCGCGGGCCAGCTCGCCGGCGAACCGCATCAAGGCGTCGGGATCGGAGGCCTTGGGGCGAACGTCGACGAGGACCCGCTCGCCCGGGGCGGCCGGCGGCGGGGCCGGCCGCGGGATCCGACGGATGAAGAACCGCGACCCGTACGACGTGATGAAGGCCGTGGCGACGATGGCCAACACGGCACCGTTGACGATCTCTTGTTCGAACAAGCCGAGGTTGGAGCCGACCTGCGCGATGGCGAGCGTGGAGGCGGCCTGGCCGAAGCTCAGGGAGGCCATGAGGCCGATCTCGTCGACCGAGAACCCGGCGACGGCGCCGGTGACCGCGGCCGCCACCACCTTGCCCACCACGACGATCACCGTGAAGGCGACGGCGATGGCGAGGGTCCGAGCGTCGAAGAGCAAGGCGGGATCGATGGTGAGGCCGATCGAGACCATGAAGGCGGGAACGAAGATCGTGTCGCCGACGAATTCGAGGCGTTCCATCAGCAGGCCCTGGGTGGGGACGAGACGGTTCATCCCGAGGCCGGCGAGGAAGGCGCCGATGAGCCCTTCGATCCCGCCGAGGACGGCGATGGATGCACCGCCGGCCATCCCGGCGAGGGCGAAGACGAAGCGCTGGGCGCGACTGCGGCCGACCCGAACGAAGAACCACGCCGACAACTTCGGGAGCGCCCACAATGCGTAGCCGACGAGCAAGGCCCCGACGAGCCATACGGGGAGGGTCGGTTGCGGCTCCGAGGCTCGGAGGCCGGAGATGGGTGCGACGGCGATGACGGCGCTGGATGTGGCGACGGCGAGGACCGTCAACGACATGAGGTCGAAGGCGACGCCGGCGGAGACGGCGGTCGTGACGGCCTTGTTGTCCTGGAGCCCGGCGGCGCGCACCGCCGGGTAGGCGACCAGGGTGTTCGACGCCCACATGGCACCGACCAGCGCCGATCCCAGAAGCGACAGGCCGAGGAACTCGGTCCCGAGCCAGAGGCTGATGCCGAAGGGAACGACGAAGCCGAGGGCACCGTAGATCACGGCGTTGCGACGGTTCGCCTTGAAGGCACGGATGTTGAACCCGAGACCGACGAGGAACATCAGGTAGAGGATGCCGATGGCTCCCAGATCGTTGACCAGCCCGTCGGGGTTCAGCCAGGCGAGGACGAAGGGTCCGGCGAGGATCCCACCGGCGATGAGGCCGATGAGGGTCGGGATCCGGAACCGCTCGGCGACGATGGGCCCGAAGACGACGATGACCAGCAGGACGAGCAGGCTCCCCTCGACGCTCCCGATCACGTGGTGCTCCCTGCTCGCTGCCGGCCGCCATTGTCGCAGGCAGTCGGGAGCGATGCAGGATGCCGCCGTCGCCGGGATGGCGCTCGTCGAGGAGGTCGGGACGGCAGCGATCGATGGGCACGTGCTTCGGCTCGCCGCCAGGCTCCGGGAGGCCCCTTGGTGTCGATCCCGTCGTCGGACGCCGAGGCGCTCGTCGGAGCGCTCGCGGACGACGGCATCGTGACGTCATCGCGTGACGGCAATCTGCGGGTGTCGCTCCACGGGTACAACGACGATCGGGACATCGACCGGCTCATGGCAGGGCTCGCGCGCCACCGTCACCTTCTCGCCTGAGGCGACCTGCCGGCACCGCCGAGTTCTGGTCCTCGGATCGTTCGCGGTGCCGGCCCGTCGGGCCACAGGCGCTCAAGGCGTCTCGTATCGAGCCTTCGAGGGGTCGTGGATCGAGAGCTGCTCGGCGAGTCCGACGCGGATGTGTTCGATCATCGCCGTACAGGCACGGTCGGGGTCCCCGGCGCGGAAGGTGTCGAGGAGTTCCTCGTGGGACGGCTCGAACGCCGCTTCGGTGATGCGGTGGAGGTCGGCGTACAGCAGCACGGCCACCGACCGATCCCAGACGGCGTCGAACAGGCCGACGAGCTGGGTGTTGCCGGTCGCCCGGACGATCGCCCGGTGGACCGCCTTGTTGGCGAGGTACCCCTCGTGGGCGGTGTCGTGGGCCTGCGTGGAGTGCTCGTCGATGGCCTTGTCGATGAGGGAGAGGGCAGTTTCGTCGCCGCGCTCGGCGAGGAGCCGGGCGGCGTAGCCCTCGATGGCCTCTCGGGTCTCGTAGATCTCGCGGATCTCGTTCTCGCTGGCGGCACGGACGATGAACCCGCCCCGGTTGCCGGGGACGATGATCCGCTCCTGTTCGAGACGGAGCAGCGCTTCGCGCACCGGGGTTCGGGACACTCCCATGGCCTCGGCGATCCGTTCCTGGATGAGGCGGTCGCCGGGACGGAGGCCGCCGTCGCTGAGAGCGTCGACGAGCTGTCGGTACACCTCGTCGGCGAGCCGCGGCCGGTGGGCGTCGATGGGAAGGAAGTGTTCTGCCATGTCGGATGCAGGATACGCCGTTCTCGGCGGCCAGGATCCGGGGGGGCGCGGGCCCGGAGAGGGCCCCTTGACGGTGGGGGACATGGTGCCTATCCTCTACGAATACCGAATACAGTATATGGTACGCAGGAGGCGGGTGGCCATCATGTGCGGCATCGCGGGGAGGATCCTTCGGGAACCGGGCCCGATCGGCGGAGACCTGGTCCAGCTGATGCAGGCCCAACGTCACCGGGGCGCCGACTCAACTGGCTTCGCCCTCTACGGCCGACCTCGGGAGGAGGGGTACGTGCTTCGGCTTTTCCATCCCGATCGGTACCGACTCGACGCCACGCTCGAGGCGCTGGTGGGCGCCGTGCGCGACCAGGGCGGTGACCTGACCGGGGACCCTACCTGGGACGACACCGGCCAGGCCCACGTCTTCATCAGAGCCGAGATCGCCGAGCCGGCCACCGAGCCCGCGACGTGGGTCGACGCCGTCGAGTCGATCGACGGGCTCCAGATGGTGTCGATGGGGCGATCCCTGGAGGTCGTCAAGGACGTCGGGGACGCGGCCACGGTCGGGGCCAAGCACCACCTCGAGGAGTTCGTCGGCACCCACGGTCTCGGCCATGCCCGGCTGGCCACCGAATCCGAGGTCTCCCCCGTCGCCAGCCACCCCTTCTGGGCGCGGCCCTTCCCCGACGTCACCATCGTCCACAACGGTCAGCTCACCAACCACCACCTGTGGCGTCGCCGCCTGGAGCTCGCCGGCTATCGCTTCGATACCGACAACGACTCCGAGGTGATCGCGGTGTGGCTCTCGGACCGGATGGCATCGGGCATGACTCTCGAGGAGGCGCTGGACACCTCCATCCGCGACTTCGACGGGGTCTTCACCTACCTGTGCTCGACCGCGGAGGCCATCGGGCTTGCCAAGGATCGGCTGGCCATCAAGCCCATCGTCGCCATCGAGCACGAGGGAGAGGTGTGCATGGCCACCGAAGAGCAGGCACTGAGGACGCTCTACCGGGAGGAGGGCGAGATCGTGAACTACGACGGTCCCGGCATCGCCAGGGTGTGGTGGGCGCCGACGTTCGTGGAGGTCGCATGAGTCGGGAGGTCGTCGAGATCGTCGCTGGCGAACGACCCCTTCGCGAGGTCAACGCCGAGATCCGGACGGCGGTGGCAGAGGGCAAGCATGTCGAGCTCCGCGAGCCGCTGTCGCGCCACAACCTGTGCGTGGCCCTCGAGGGCGGCGGCAGCGTCGCCATCGATGGGAGCGCCGGGTACTACTGCGGCGGGCTCAACAACGGCGGGATCATCGAGGTGCGCCGGAACGCCGGCTGGGGGGTCGGAGAGGCGATGGCTGCCGGGCGGATCATCGTCGACGGCTACGCGGGGATGGCGGCGGGCGCCTCCATGCGCGGCGGCACCCTGCACATCAAGGGCGATGCCGGGCCCCGCTGTGGGGTGGCCTTCAAGGGAGGCGACGTCGTCGTGGAGGGCTCCGTCGGGTTCCTCAGCGGGTTCATGGCCCACGCCGGGCGCATCGTCGTGTTGGGCGACACCGCCGACGCCATCGGCGACTCGCTGTGGGGCGGTGAGGTGTGGGTCGCCGGAACGATCGGCTCGCTCGGGACCGACACCGAGGTCGTCGAACCCGAGGACGAGGAGCTGGCCTCCCTGGAGACGCTCCTGGGCGACCTCGGCATCGCCGATCGGCCGCAGGACTGGAAGAAGATCGTGTCCGCCCAAGGGCTGTGGCACTTCCACGCAAGGAACGCACGCGCATGGCTGATGATCTGACCGACGCCGCCGCCTACAACGGAGGTGCCGACCCGAACCGACCCGCTGGGATCCCCGATTCGTACGGCCGCGGCCGCTCCCCCCGATGGACCCCCGAAGTGATCGCCGACATCCAGGCCAAGTCTCTCCTCGGCCGCTACCAGGTCCGGGGGTTCTCGACGTTCAACCCCCGGATCCCCACCTTCGACGATCTCGTGTTCGTCCCCGCGACCATGACCCGTCTCCCCCTCGAGGGCTACCGGGAGGATTGCGACACCAGGACCGTGCTCGGGGAGCGACCGGGGCTGGTGGAACGGCCCATCGAGCTCGACATCCCGATCTACATCGCCTCGATGTCCTTCGGCGCCCTGTCGGCGACTGCCAAACGCGCCCTCGGTCGGGGCGCCTCCATGGTGGGATCAATGACCTGCACCGGCGAGGGCGGGATGCTGGAGGACGAGCGCGAGGCGTCCGATGTCCTCGTCTACCAGATGACGCCGTCTCGGTACCTGCTCGACCTCGATCATCTCCGTCGTGCCGACGGGATCGAGATCGCCGTCGGCCAGGGAGCCAAGCCCGGCACCGGTGGCGTGCTCCTCGGGATGAAGGTCTCTGCACGTGTCGCGGAGATGCGCACGCTCCCGGTCGAGGTCGACCAGCGTTCCACGGTGCGCCACCCCGACTTCCTCGGAGCCGACGACCTCCAGGTCAAGATCGAGGAGCTCCGCGAGGCGACCGGCTACCGGGTGCCGATGTTCTGCAAGATGGGAGCGACCCGGCCACGCTTCGACGTGGCGATCGCCGCCAAGGCAGGGTTCGATGTCATCGTCCTCGACGGCATGGAGGGTGGGACCAACGCGGCGCCCGAGCTGCTGCTGGACCACACCGGGGTGCCGACCCTCACCGCCATCCCGGCGGCGCGCCAGGCCCTCGAGGAGTGCGGCATGGCCGACGAGGTGAAGCTCGTTGCTGCGGGGGGCATCCGCTCGGGCGCCGACGTGGCGAAGGCGCTCGCCCTCGGCGCCGACGCCGCCATGATCGGCACCGCGGCGCTGATCGCCCTCGGATGCAACGCCCCGGTGTACGTCGAAGACTACGAGGCCATGGGCACCGAACCTGGGAAGTGCCACCACTGCCACACCGGGTTGTGTCCCCCGGGGATCCAGACCCAGGATCCACGCCTCGAAGCCCGTCTTGACCCCGACGCCGCGGCCGAACGCGTGGCTCGCTTTCTCACGGCCATGACGATGGAGGTCTCGATGATCGCGAAGGCGTGTGGCAAGTCCAGCGTCCACAACCTCGAGCCCGAGGATCTGCGTGCGCTCACGCCCGAGGCGGCGCTCTTCACGGGGGTGCAGCTCGCCGGGTTGGATCGGCCGCTGGCTTGGTGACGAGGGGAAAGGGAGGGCAAGATGATCGACTCGCTACCGCCGGACACCCACACGGTGATCCTGGCACTCGGTGATCTCAGTGGGATCCTTCGTGGCAAGCGCCTGCACGTCAGCATGTGGGATCGCGCGTGTCGGACCGGCATCGCGATGGCCAACGCCATCTTCGTGTTGGACATGACCTGCGACATCTGGGACACGCCCTACGCCAACATGGGGACGGGATACCCCGACTTCGTCGTACATCCGATCGAGGGCACCTTGCGGCCGGTCCCTTGGTCCGAGGGCACGGTCCTGGCGATCGGGGAGGCCCGAGAGGAGGACGGTTCCCCGGTCCGGGTGGATCCGCGCGGTCGGCTGGTCCGGGTGGTCGAGAAGGCCGCGGTGATGGGCTACGACGCCAAGATCGGGACGGAGCTGGAGTTCTTCCTCCTCGACCCGGAGACGAAACGTCCGCTCGACACCGGTATCCAGGTCTACGGCATCGCCCGGGGCGCGATGTTCGAGCACGTCCTCGGGCCCATCCGCAACCTCTGCACCGAGTTCGGCATCCCCATCGAGCTGTCGAATCCCGAGTACTCCCCCGGCCAGTTCGAGGTGAACATCCACTACGCGTCGGCGTTGACGGCGGCCGACAATGCCATGCTCTTCCGCAACGCAGTGAAGGAGATCGCCGCCGACCACGGGTTGCTCGCCACCTTCATGGCGAAACCGTTCTCCGACCTGTCCGGAAGCGGCTTCCACGTCCATCAGTCCCTGTGGTTCGACGGGCGGAACGCGTTCAGCGACGGGAGCGGGCATCTTTCGGATGTCGGGCGTTGGTACCTCGGAGGTCTTCGGCGTCACATGCGGGAGCTCGCCCTGCTCGGGGCACCGAATCCCAACAGCTTCCGTCGGCGCCAGCCGTACACGTTCTGTCCCACCAACACCACCTGGGGCGGAGACAACCGGACCGTCGGCATCCGTGCCGTCGAGGGTCACGACGAGGCGGTGCGGGTCGAGCAGCGTGACGGCTCCGCCGACGCCAACCCGTACCTGCTGGTGGCCGGGCAGCTGGCTGCTGGCCTATGGGGGATCGAGAACGAGGCGGACCCCGGACCGAGAACGGACGGGGATGCCTACGCCATCGACGACGTCGAGGCCATCCCTGCCACGGTTCCCGAGGCCGTCGAGGCCCTCCGGGGGTCGGCATTGGCCAAGGAGCTTCTCGGTGACGAGCTGTTGGAGATCATCGTCGGCATGGCCGAGCGCGAGCAGGCGTTCGTGGCCGCGGCCGTCACTGACGTCGAACGAGCCCGCTATCTGGAGGCGTACTGATGAGGATCGCACGTGTTCTGGGCACCGCCACCGGCCCGGTGAAGGATCCGCCGTTGACGGGTCACACCCTGCTGGTGGTCGAGCCGGTGGACGCTACTGGTATCGCCGTCGGCCCACACGAGGTCGTCACCGACACCGTGGGAGCGGGGGTGGGGGACTGGGTGCTGGTCGCCGGTGGATCGGGTGCCCGCCAACCGGAGCGGACCCGCGGGATCGCGACGGACGCGTCGGCGGTGGTGATCTTGGAAGAGCTGAAGCTGGGAGGAACGACGACGTACAGAAGCGGTGACCGATGACGGCACGAAGGAAGGGAGCAGGGAACATGGCAGAGAACAAGAAGCTGGCGTTGGGGATGGTCGAGACCCGGGGGATCGTCCCCGCGACCGAGGCTGCCGACGCGATGGTGAAGGCGGCGAACGTCGCCCTCGTGGGTCAGAAGGAGGTCGGCGGCGGTCTCGTGGCGATCTTCGTGCGCGGTGAGGTCGGCGCGGTGAAGGCGGCGACGGATGCCGGTGCGGTGGCTGCCAACAAGGTCGGCGAGGTGATGTCGGTGCACGTCATCGCCCGCCCCCACGACGAGCTGTCGGAGATGATGCCGCACATCAACACCAAGTGAGCCGGCGACGACGCCGTGTGCCGGGGCGGCACAGGACGGGCTCCGGGTCCGCCCGGAGCACCGCCCGCGGCTTCCGGTGATCGGGAGGGGACGTGGACACCGACCTGCGAAGTATCGCCGAGGCTCGCGCAGCAGCCGATCGCGCCTGGGATGCCTATCAACGCTTCCGAGGCACCCCACCGGCTGTCGTCGACCGGATCGTGGAGGCCATGGCGCACGCCGCGGCTCGTGAGGCCGAGCGCCTGGGCAAGATCGCGGTGGACGAGACCAACTGCGGCAACGCCGAGGACAAGCGGATCAAGAACCTGTTCAACGCGTTGGGCATCCTCGCTTGGCTGGAGAACGTCAGGACGCTCGGCGTGCTCTGGCGCGACGACCGGACCAAGACGGTCGCCATCGGGGAACCGATGGGGGTCGTTGCCGCGCTCATCCCGGTGACCAATCCGACCTCGACGGTCATCTTCAAAGCTCTGTCCGCGGTCAAGGCCGGGAACGCGATCGTCTGCGCTCCCCATCCCCGGGGCGTGCGTAGCGGCGTCGAGACGACCGAGGTCCTCGCCCGGGCGGCGGAGGCCGAGGGCGCGCCGCCGGGGCTGATCCAGTGCCTCGGCGAGGTGACCTTGGAGGGGACGGACGAGCTCATGCGGCACCGCCGGACATCGATCGTGCTCGCTACCGGCGGGTCGGCCATGGTGCGCGCCGCGTACTCGTGCGGGAAGCCGACCCTCGCCGTCGGTCCGGGGAACGTTCCCGTGTACGTCGACGTGTCGAAACGCCACGCGATCGGTGATGTCGCCGAGCAGGTGGTGTTCTCGAAGTCGTTCGACTACGGCACGGCGTGCGTCGCCGAGCAGGCGGTCCTCGCCCACCGGGACATCGCCGGGCCGCTCCGGGATGAGCTGCGCCTCGCCGGGGCGCACTTCTGCACCGACGCGCAGGCCGATGCCCTGGCGCGGGTCATCTTCGGGCCTCGCCTGCAGTTGGTGCCCGAGAACGTGGGGCAGTCCGCCGGTCGCCTGGCGCAGCTCGCCGGGTTCGACGTCCCGCCGCGGACGAGGGTGCTGGTCGTCGATCTGGAGCGGGTGGGACGCGCCGTGCCGCTGTCGGCCGAGAAGCTGAACCCGGTATTGGCCTTCTACGAGGTCAGGGACGTTTCTCACGGTTGTGAGCTCGCCGAGGAGATCCTCCGGTTCGGAGGGCTCGGACATACCGCGGCGGTGCACGCCGACGACACCGACGTGGTGGTGCGGTTCTCTGCCCTCCCAGCGGGACGGATCCTCGTCAACACCCCGTGCGTGCTCGGCGGCATGGGCTACACCACCGACATCGAGCCCAGCTTCATGCTCGGCACCGGCACCTGGTCCGGCTCGATCGTGTCGGACAACGTCACGGCGCTGCACCTCATCAACGTCAAACGCGTGGCGGAGGAATGTCGGTCGTGGAGGAGCTTCGAGGAGGAGAGATGGTGACCACCGGGACGAAGGCCGTCGTGGTCCGAGCGCTGGCGCAGATCGACCGGCTCCAACCGCAGTTCGCCGCCTACAACGCTGCCACGGTGCGGGGCTCCGTCCCCGAGGAGGGCGACACCATCCTGGTCGGGGAGATCTCCCCGGGCAACGAGGTCTTCCGGGCGGTCGACATCGCCCTCAAGACCAGCGAGATCGAGGCCATGTCCCAGGTGGTCGAGCGGGAGTTCGGGTTCTTCCTGCTGCGGTCGCCGGTCAACACGGCGATCACCGAGGCCAAGGAGGCGATCCTCGAAGATCTCGGCGTCCGTCTGGAGGATCGTCTGCGTCCTCGGGTGGAGAGCGTGCAGCGCATCACCTCGGTGCGCTCCCACCAGGCCAAGCTGCTCAACATCTGGCGTCGAGGAACCCTGGTGATCCCGGGCCAGACGCTCGGCATCGTCGAATGTGCCCCCGCCGCGTACATCGCCGTCGCCGCCAACGAGACGGAGAAGGCCGCGGACGTCCACCTCGTCGAGGTGCGTGCGCTGGGCCGATACGGCCGGCTGTTCATGTCCGGGACCGAGGAGGACGTGGCCACGGGCATCGAGGCAGCGGTCGCGTCCTTGGAGGGGTTGGAGGGACGGGAATGAGCGTGATCGGTGAGGCCGAGGTTCGCAGGATCGCCCGGTCGGGCCGGCAGGAGGTCGTTGTTCGTCCCGGCGACGTGCTCACACCCCAGGCACGCGACGCGATCGCCGAGTTGGGTCTCGAGACGGTCGATCGGCCCCGATCGGTGCCGAGCGGTCCTCCCGTCGACGAGGCCACTGCCGTGCGTCGGGTGCTCCTTCGCCGGTCGCCGCGATGGGTGCCGCCCGAGGCCCCGACGCGATCGCGAGGCCGGAGGTTCGACCGCGTGGCGATCGTCGGCGCTGGCATGGTGGGCACCACCACCGCCCACGTCCTGGCGCTCGCCGGCGCGACGCGACAGCTCGCCCTCGTCGATGTCGCGCCTGGTCTGGCCGCGGCCGTCGCTCTCGATCTCGAGCATTCCACGGGGATCTCGCGGTCGTCCACGGTGACCAAGGGCGGAACCGACATGGCGCTTCTGGCGGACGCCGACGTCGTGGTCGTGACGGCCGGGCGGCCTCGTCAACCCGGCATGGATCGGCGGGATCTCGTGGAGGTGAACGGGAAGATCGTCCGATCGGTCGCCCAGGCGATCGCCGAGCACGCCCCGGAGGCGGTCGTCGTCGTGGTCACCAATCCCCTCGACGAGATGGCCCGAGAAGCCTATCTCGCCACCGGCTTCCCCCGCCGCCGGGTCTTGGGGATGGCGGGCACCCTCGATTCCTCGCGCTTCAGGTGGGCGCTGGCGCGGGCCGCCGGGGTCGACCCCGGGGACGTCGAAGCGATGACCCTCGGGAGTCACGGCAACGAGATGGTCCCGGTCGTCTCCCGCGCCACCGTCCGAGGCCGTCCGATCACCGAGGTCTTGTCGGCGGAAGCGATCGCTCGTTGTGTCGAAGAGACGGTCCATGCCGGAGGGCGGGTGGTGGAGCTTCGCCGCACCGGCTCGGCGTTCCTCGCGCCGGGACATGCCATCGCCGAGGTCATCGATGCCATGCGTGGGGTCGCCGGCGGTCCGATCCCCGTGTCCGTCCTCCTCGACGGGGAGTACGGACTCGAGGACGTCTTCCTGGGGGTGCCGGCGATCCTCGATGAGCGGGGGCTGGTGGAGATCGAGGAGATCCCGTTGTCACCGGAAGAGGAGTCGGCCCTCCATGACGCCGCCATGGCGGTGCGGGGCCGTGTGGGTGCGAGCACGAAGTAGAGGAGGAACGATGGATTTCAACGCGTTGGTCGACCGGATCGTCGAGGAGCTCGAAGCCAGGGAGCGGCCGGGTGGGGATCGGAGCCCGCGGCGTCGGGCCGCGCCGTCGACGCCCGCGGGGGGATTCGAGCGGGCCGTCGACCCGGCTCGGCGTGCGCGTCGCGCCGGCGAGATCAAGTTGACGGTGCTCGGCGGCGGCAATGGCGGTCTCGCCATGGCGGGCCACATGAGCCTCCTCGGGTACGAGACGACGTTGTGGTCGCCCTTCTCGTGGGAGCTGGAACCGGTCGAGGAGCATGGCGGCATCGAGGTGCTCGGGCCCGAGGTCTCCGGATTCACGAAGGTCGCCAGGGTCACTCGAAGCCTGGACGAGGCCGTGCGGGGCGCGGATCTGATCATGATCGTCGCCCCGGCGATGTCCCACCGGCCCTACGCGTCCATGCTGGCTCCGCTCTTGGAGAGTGGACAGCGGGTGGTGCTCAACCCGGGTCGGACCGGCGGCGCGCTCGAGTTCGCCAGGGTCCTGACCCGTTTCGCCTGCTCGGCCGACATCGTCCTCGGCGAGACCCAGACGTTCATCTACGCGGCCGAGCGGCGCGGTCCGAACTCCGTGGAGATCCTCAAGGAGAAGTTCCGGATGCGGGCCGCGGCGTTCCCGGCCAGGGACAACGACGCGTTGATGGCGTACCTCCAGGACTTGTATCCGCAGATCGAACCGGCCGCGCACGTGCTGGAGACGTCGCTGAACAACGTCGCTCCGGTCGTCCACCCGGGCACCGTGCTCCTCAACACGCAGGTCATCGAACGGACGGCTGCGGGCGAGCCGCTGAAGTTCTACAAGGACCAGGTGACCCACTCCATCGCCACCCTGATCATGGAGGACCTCGACAAGGAGAAGCAGGCCGTCGCCCGCGCCTTGGGGATCCAGGAGGTCTGGTCACTGCTCGACTGGTATCGGGAGAGCTACCACGTCGTCGGTGACACGATCTACGACGCGATCATGGCCAATCCCTACTACGAGGGCTTCTCGGCCCCCAGCCACATCCTCGCCCAGAACCACATCCTCGACGACGTCCCCAACTCCCTCGTGCCCATCGCGGACTTCGGCCGCGCCGTGGGGGTCGCCACACCGACCATCGACTCGATCATCTCGCTGGCCTCGGCCATGTGCGACATCGATTGGTGGTCGGAGGGCCGGACCATCGAGAGCCTCGGCTTGGGCGGTATGGCCCCTCAGGAGATGGTGGCCCACGTCGAGCGAGAGGCCCTCGGCGGTCGTTGCTCGGAGTCCGGGGTCTGTCGGGCGTTCGGCTTCTACCGGTGAGGAGACGACGATGTTGATCGCGGTGACGCAGGTCGAGGCGGTCGCGGCGAGCGGCCGGAAGCGACTGGAGGTCCCACCGGGGGCGGTGGTGACGCCCCTGGCGGAGGAGCGGGCCGAGGAGCTGGGGATCGAGCTGTCGGGAGCGCGTGCACGCGGCGACGGGTCTCCCGGCGACGACTCCTGGGAGGTCGAGGTCCGACGCCTCGTCCGCGCGGTCCTCGACCGACTCGGCGAGAGCCACGAGAGAGAGGAGGCGGTCACGGCGGAGGTTCTACGGCGGCTCGGGGGAAGGTGTGGTTGCCCGCGGCGGCGGGGCTGAGGGTCGAGAGGCGTGGACGGAAGAAACCGGTTGCGGCAGTCGATTCCGGTCTGCATACTGGATACAACACGGAGGGAGGAGGAGACATGACGACGACGGAGACCGACGTCGGTCTGGTCAAGGTACTCACGACGAGGGACATCGTGGTGGCGGGTGTTGGGCTCGTCGTTGCCGCCACGACCCTGGTCAGCGACTTCAACGGATGGTTCACCTTGGGGAGCGCCTTCTGGTGGGCGCTGGTCCTGGCGTTCCTCATCAACCTGTTCCTCGGGTTGTCGGTCGCCGAGTTGGCCACGACGTATCCAAAGGCCGGCGCCATCTACGACTACGGCGCCGCGGCGGTACCGGGTACGGGTTCCCTGGCGGCGGTGACAGGGATCTTCCTGGCGTTCTCGTTCTACGCCATGTTCGCCTTCGCCGGACCCGGCGAGACCGTCGCCGGCGCCTTCGGCTTCCAGGGGCTGTTCAACGGCTCTGGCGCGATCTGGCCGTGGATCGTGGCGATGACCATCCTGGCGGTCATCCCGAACCTGCTTGGGATCGAGGTCCTGGCCAAGGTGGAGCTGGTGCTCATCATCGGCATGCTGGGGATCAGATGGTTGTTCGGCTTGGCAGGGTTCGCCGGCCTGGGCGAGACCGGGGCGTGGAGCGCGGCCAACTGGAATGCCGGGATCGGCATCTTCGACTGGAGTACCGTTCTGGCGGGTGGACTGGCGTTGGCGTTCTGGAGCTTCGTCGGGATCGAGTTCGTCGCTCCCCTTGCCGAGGAGGCGAAGAGTCCGACCCGCTCGTTGCCTCGCGGCATCGTCATCGGTCTCCTCATCATCTTGTTCACGTCGCTGCTCATGGGCTTCGGTGTCGGCGGTACGTTGCCGACCAGCGAGTGGGGCGCTGTGGCGTTCGGTGAGCTCGGCTGCGAAGGGCAGTGCGCCCAGCTCGCCGTCGGCCAGACCATGTTCGGCGGGGGAGGGAAGTTCGCCATGGCGTTGGCGACGTTCCTGGCGACCTTCGCCTCGATGACCATCGTCTACGCCGCGATGCCGCGGGTCCTCTACGGCGTGGCTCGCAACGGCCACTTCTTCGGTCCCCTGTCGAAGGTCTTCGGCTCGGTGCATCCGCGTTACCGGACGCCGTGGGTCGCCATCGTGGTGACGGCGGTGCTCTACACGGCGGCGGCGATCGCATTCCAGGACGTGATCGAGCTGATATTCTCCGCAGCGTACGCCTGGCTCGTCCTCTACGTGGGTTACCACGTGATGGTCATCACAAGCCGGTTCACGAACCCGGACGTCGATCGGCCCTTCAAGCTTCCGCTGGTCATGCCGGTCATCGGCGTGCTCGGTACGATCGTTGCGATCTACTATGCCTTCGCGGGGGTGCACGGGCTCTTCGGCGTGCGCTCCATCTGGATCTTCGTCGGTTCGCTGGTGGCGGCGCTCGCCGCCTACGCCCTGCGCGGATCGTCGGGCATGGCCGAACACCTCGCCGAAGAGATCCACCAGGAGCTGTGACCGTTTCCTCGACGACGGGAGGGGATCGCCCGGCCTCACGCCGGGCGATCCCCTGGTCGCTCCGGAGACGCCTGTCGCTGCTCTACGGAGCCAAGCGGCGGCGGATTCTGGCGGAGCCGATCGAGGCGCTCCAAAGCCTCGACCTGGAGGTGGAGATCGATCCGGATTGGCGGTGGGTTCGCGCTCTGCTTCCCGACGGTAGCGAGGTGGAGGCGGGGTTCCGCGGCAAGGCGCGGGTCTTCGGCGTGCTCATCGACACGGTGTGGACTGCTCGGCGTGGGCGGTGCGAGCGGGACCGTCGCGAGCTTCGCTATCGCTTCGACAAGAAGCGCTTCCGGGCAGGGGATCCCGCCGGGAAGGGAGTCGCCGAGGCCCTGTCGGCCGACGAGGAGATCCGGAGACTGATCGCCGTCGCCGAGCTCCGTTCGTTGCGGGTGATCGTCTGTTCCGAGGGGCGCATCGTGGAGGCGATCCCGCTGCCCGGCACGATCACGGCCCTGTACCTGCCGCCCATGCCTCCGTTCACGGTCACGATCCGCCCGGTCGAGGCCGACGCGCAGCTGGCGCTGGTGCGTCGGGTCCTGGACGTCGCGGGAGTCGGGTAGGCCGCCCAGCCCCGCGAACCTACCCCACCCGGGGTGGGATATACTCTTCGGACGTTCCGAGGAAAGGACCACGAAGATGCAGAAGTTGATCGATCCGGTGTGCGGCATGGAGGTCGGAGAGGACGCGCTCCGCGCCGAGGGGTACGACGATGTCGCCTTTTGCTGTCCCGCCTGCCGGAAGCGCTTCCTCGACGATCCCGAGGCCTACCTCGCGAAGGCCGATCACGGTGGTGGTGGTGGCGGCGGTGGCGGCTGCTGCGGTGGTGGTCACCACGACCTCGGTCATCATCACGAGGAGACGTTCGCCGAGGCCGAGCCGGTCGAGGCGTCGCATGGATCGAGCGGTGGCTGTTGCGGCGGCCATGGAGGCCACTGAGCCGGGGGCCGGGGTCGCCGATCAGGAGGCCGTCACCAGGGCCTACGACCGGACCGCCCGCTGGTACGACCTCTACGACGCTCCGATGGAGCTGCTCGGCACGCGCCGGCGGCGTCGACGCCTCCTGCGTCGGGCTCGGGGCCGGGTGCTCGAAGTCGGCGTTGGCACCGGCCGGAACGTGGAGCACTATCCCGCCGGCGTCGAGATCGTCGGCATCGACGTCTCTCCGGCGATGCTGGAGCGGGCGAGGCGCCGCGCCGCGGACCGGACCGGCGTCACGCTGATGCATGCCGACGTCCAGGACCTTCCGTTCGATGACGGAGCCTTCGACACCGCCGTGGCGACCTGCGTCTTTTGTTCGGTCGCCGACCCGGTGCAGGGTCTGCGGGAGGTGGCGAGGGTCGTGCGCCCGGAGGGTCGGATCCTGCTCCTCGAGCACGTCCGGCCGCGGAACCCGCTCCTGGGCAGGCTCGCCGAGCTCCTGTCGCCCCTGACCCGACGCCTCTTCGGTTTCAACGTCGACCGACGGACGGAGGACAACATCGCCACCGCCGGACTCGAGATCGTCGACGTCCGCCGTAGTGGCGTGTGGAGAGAGATCGAGGCGCGGAGGCGACCATCATGATCACGCCGGCCGGCACGGCCGAAGGAGGTCCATGCTCCATTGTGGACGCCCCGACGCTCGTGGCGCGTCACGTCGCCAAGGCGTACCGTCGCGGCCCCCTCTGGCGGCGCACCCGACTCCGGGTGCTGATCGACGCGTCTATCGAGCTTCACTCCGGCGAGATCGTCGGTCTCGTGGGCGAGAACGGCTCGGGGAAGTCGACGTTCATGAAGATCCTCGTCGGGAGCTTGGAGCGCGATGGGGGCACGGTGGAGCGGATCGGGCGGATCGGGTACTGCCCCCAGGAGCCGGTCCTCTACGAGCGGCTCACCTGCGACGAGCACCTCGAGCTGTTCGGCGACGCCTACGGGATGGGCCAGATCGCCATGGAGCGATCCCATGCCGAGCTCTACGCGGTCCTCGACTTCGCCCGGTACAGCGCCACCAGGGTCGAGGCGCTCTCCGGGGGCACCCGCGCCAAGCTGAACCTGGCCCTCGCCCTCCTGCCCGATCCGCAGGTCCTCCTACTCGACGAGCCCTACGCCGGGTTCGATTGGGATACCTACCTCCGGTTCTGGGACCTGACGTCCCGCCGCCGTGCCGAGGGGCGCTCGGTACTCATCATCAGCCATTTCATGGCCGACGAGGAACGGTTCGACCGGATCGTCGTTCGACACGATGGGCTCGCTGGTGCTGGCGTCGGGATGGCTCGTCGGCCTCGGAGTCGCCGCGGCGTTCACATTCCGGCGGATCACCTCGCCGCAGCGGGCATAGGACCTCCCGCCCGACCTGGAACTCGTCGCGCGCGGGGGCGCAGTCGCCGGGCATCGAGGCGCGTCGACGCCGAAGGGCGTCAGCCGCCCTCGCCACGCAGGGGGATCATCCGCTCGGCGAGGATCGTGCCGTCGACGCCGACGACCTCGATCGTCACCGGTCCGTCGTGGTTCGGGATCTCGGTGGCCACGAACCCCTTGCCGGATCCCGGGAGGCGGAAGGGAACCACGTCGACGGACCGGCCGTCGGCAAGCCGCACCACCACGTGATCGACCAGCTCGGAGATCAGGTCGACGAAGAGGACCACCCCTCCCGGGGTGACGTACGCCACCTCGGCCGCCACGAGGACTTCACCGTCTTCTGGCCTGTCGTCCGGCCAGGTGACGCAACCCGAGGGTCCGAACCCGTTGCCGTCGCTACGCGACCGGGGCCCGAACGCATGGCAGACCTTCCACGATCCCGTCCCGGGGTTCTCGGCCTCTCCGACGACGAGCTGCCACGTCTCGCCGGAGAACGCCGTGACGTTCGGCGACGTCGGAAGCTCGGGTGGTGGGATCGGTCTGATCCCTTCGGCGAGGGCGGCGGCGAACGCCGGAACGTCGCTGCCGGCGGTGCCTCCGATGCGGGCGACGAGCCCGGGGGCGGGTGCCCACAGCACCGACACGGACTCCCCCTCCCGGCAGCGGATCGACTCGCCGGCGGGAGTCGCCGCGACGCACCCCGGTGCGCCGACCACGACACCCGGATCCCGCCACACCTCGAGATCGTACGGGCGGCCCTCCACCGACCATTCCGCGTGCCAGGAGGCCGGTCGCACGACCGTGGCGACCACCGGACCTTGGTGGACGACGTCGAAGGTGCCGGCGCCGTCGAGGGTGACCGCACCGGTCGCCGGATCGGCCCGCATGGCGGCGATGAGCCCGAACAGCTCGTCCTCATCGATCCCGGCTGCCTCGATCATCACCGGTAGCTCGTCGACGACCCCGGCCGCCTCGATCCACACGGGGGCATCGCCCCCCACCCCGCCGGGCCGGACCACGAAGCCGTCTCGGATGTGCAGGCTCGGATCGGGCCACGGTTCGACCGCGCCGCGCGGTCCCCCCTCCGCGGCGGACCGTTCCACCCAGACCTGGACCGTCGCCTCGATCCGCTCGCCGTCGGTGGCCTGGGACCTCCGGACCAGGATCAGGGAGGGCGGACGGAAGCACGCCTCGGACCGTACGACGATCCAGGATCGATCCGGCGCCGGGACAGATGCCGGGAGGGAGAACCGGAGGTCGGACGGGGCGTCGGGTGACGACGGGTCGACGGTCCTGTCGCCTCCCTCCTCGAGCGGCGGGCATCGCCAGGGAGCGTCGGCGGGGGCCTCGGTCCGGGGGATCGGCGGCGGCCAGACGAGCGGGTCGTCCGCGGACGCCGGCGGGCCGGTCGGTGACGAGGCGGGTCCCGGACCGTTCGCCGGCGGCGCCATTCGGGCCATGACGAGGGGGACCGCGACCAGCAGCGTCGCTACGAACGCCAGGCCGGCGACCCGGCCCGGCGACCCCGACCACCGGGGTGGACGGTCCGACCGCCTCGAAGGAACGAGCGGCCGGTCGTAGGTCACGTCCTCGAAGCCTCTGCGCACCAGGACGATCACGTCGTCGAAGCCTTCGGGTAGCTCGGTCATGTCGGTTCCTCCTGTACGGGATCGAGGGCGCCACGGAGGGTGCCGAGCGCCCGGTGGAGATGGACGGCGACCGTGGATGGCGCGATGCCGAGCACGTCGGCAGCCGCCGCGGTGTCGAGGTCCGCCAGGATCCGCAGGGCGACGACCTGGCGTTGGCGACGGGGGAGGCGCTGGAGGGCCTCCATCACGGCCGGGTCGAACGGGAGCTCCGAGGCCTGGGCGCGCTCGGGCCGCCTCGGGAGCCGCGCCAGCCGGCGGAGCCGTCGCCGTTCGTCACGGTGCAGGTTGAGCGCGGTCCGCATCACCCATGCCGCCCGGGCGGGATGCCGCGACACCGTCGACCATCGCTCCCAGGCCCTGGTGTAGGCCTCGGCGAGCAGGTCTGCGGCCTCCTCGTGATCCCTCGTCACCGCGACCAGGGCACGGAAGCACCCGTCCCGAGTGGCGCGGTAGAACTCGTCGAATCCGCTCATGGTCCTCGTCCATCCAACGAACGGGCGTCTCGGCCCGTTTACCGGGCGGGCCGATCGTGCATCGTCGTGGCCCGGCGTGCATCGCGATCGACGTCGATCGTCGCGGGCCTCAGCGGCGGATGGCGTCGGGCGTCGGAGGTTGCGGCTCCAAGGCTCTGACCGGGTCGTCGGCTGGTGAGACATCGGCCCTCCGTCGCCTGGCGATGACGGTGAAGGCCGCGACCACGGCGACGGCACCGACGAGGAACGTGATCAGCGGAGCGGGTGACGACCGCCCATTCGTCGGCGTGCGAATCGGGGTCGCCGGCGTGGGGTCGGCCTGGGCGCCGGTGAAGGAGCCGGTGGACCAGGTCGCCGGCGGTGGTGGCGCCGGCCGCGGTGGGCCTTCGGTACGGGGTTGAGCGGGACCGGGATCGGGGAAGGTGCGTAGCGCCGGGTCGGCTCGCAGCTCCCCGGCCGTGTAGGTGCCGGACGGCCCCGAGACGATCGCGTCGTCGGGGAGGTGGGCGATCGCCGGTTCCGTCTGCGGCCACTCGCGCCGGAGAGGGACGGCGGGATCGACCGAGACGTGGATGGTGCCGCCGACGAGATCCCCGACGCCGTGGGTGCAGGGGTCGTTGCAGTAGACGATCGGGTACTGAGCCGGCGCGAGGTCGTCGGGCAGCGTGAAGGTGATCGCGGCCCGCGCCCGACCCGGCGAGAAGGGCGTGATGACGAGTTCGCCCAGGGGGAGGTCGGTCTGGCGGATGGAGGGCCACCCGTCGACCGTCGAGGCGCCTCGGTCGGCGCTCGCATCGAGGCGGAGGTAGGCGAAGAAGCGGACGGCGGGATCGAGCTCGCCCGCGGTACCGAAGTAGCCGACCATCTCGACAGAGTCGCCGGGCTCGTAGCGATCTCGGGTGGGCGCGATCCAGCTCCCGCCGGCGACCACCGCGGACGCCACGATCGCGGTGACGGCGATCGCTGCCACGCCGACCACGAGGATGCGTCGCATGTCACCATCTTGCCACGGTTCCCGGCCCGCTGTGGGTGAGCCGGGTCGGGAAACTCCTACCCTTGTCGTCATGGAGATCCACGACGACGTCGTTGCCGCCATCGGCAACACGCCACTGGTGCGCCTCGGGCGTGTCCATCCGCCCGGCAACCTGGTGGCGAAGCTCGAGTACCTGAACCCGGGCGGGTCGTCCAAGGACCGCATCGCCCTGGCGATGATCGAACGGGCCGAGAAGCTCGGCCTGCTCCAACCCGGTGGCACGATCGTCGAGCCGACCTCGGGCAACACCGGGGTGGGCCTGGCCATGGTGGCGGCGCTCAAGGGCTATCGGCTGGTCGCGGTCATGGCCGACAAGCAGTCGAAGGAGAAGCAGGATCTCCTTCGGGCCTACGGTGCCGACGTGGTGGTCTGCCCCACCGACGTCGCTCCCGAAGATCCCCGCTCGTACTACTCGGTGGCCGACCGGTTGACCGCCGAGATCCCCGGCGCCTACCGGCCCGACCAGTACTCGAACCCGGCGAATCCTCGAGCCCAGTACGAGACGACGGGACCCGAGATCTGGCGACAGACCGACGGACAGGTCGGGATCTTCGCCGCCGGGGTCGGGACCGGTGGCACGATCACGGGGGTCGGGCGGTACCTCAAGGAACGGAACCCGGGGGTGATGGTGGTCGGCGTCGACCCGGAGGGCTCCATCTACACCGCCGCCTCCGAGGACGAGGTGACGACCTACTTCACCGAGGGCGTCGGAGAGGACTTCTGGCCGGACACCTTCGATCCGTCGATCGTTGACCGCTACGAGATGGTGACCGACGCCGAGGCGTTCGCCATGACCCGCCGTCTCGTCCGGGAGGAGGGGCTTCTCGTCGGCGGATCGGGGGGCATGGCGGTCGAAGGGGCCCTTCGGGTCGCTCGGGAGTTCCCCGACGACCTGGTGGTGGTCGTCGTCCCCGACTCGGGCCGCAATTACCTGGGGAAGATCTTCGATGACGACTGGATGCGCGACCACGGGTTCCCCGTGGACTGAGTCCCCGAGGAACCCGCCACCCTCGTCATCGGTGGGCTATCGGAACGTATCGGCCGCCTCGACCTCCGCCGCGAACCCGTCGAGTTCCCCGAGGGTGGGTTCGCTGGTCCACACCTGGACCCCTCCGAGGAGCTCCGCGTACCGTTCCTCTTGGCCCGGCCGGATGACCGCCCGGATGGGGACGTCGTCGGCGAGGACGTTCTGGTAGCGCTTCAGGATCGCCCGATGCATCGGCCGGTCCAGATCGAGCTGGAAGATGACCCCGTGGGCCTGTTCGACCATCTCGCAGCGGTCCTTCAGGATCGGGCAGAGCTGCCGCTCGTGGGGTCCGTGACAGACCAGCACCGGGTGACCCGACCGCTGGAGGAACTCGACGTCCACGGCGGCGTCTCCCGGGGTGACATCGAGGATGACTCCCTCGGCCATGGTCCACCTCCTTCCTCATCCAGTGTGGCCTCCGGCGGACACCGGGAGGAAGGGCACTTGGACCCTATGGGCCCCGCCCGTCCCCTCCGTGACCCCACCGGGGGTGGGGTATGGGCATCCGTGCGGTAGGCTCGAGGTATGCACCTCCGCCGCATGCCTCGGATGCTCCTCTTCCTCTTGGCGTATCTCGCATGGCGCGCGTTCGGCGACGAACCGGTCCTCCTGCTCGGTGCCGTCACCGTGGGGGTCGTCGGGTTCGTGGCCTACCGCTGGTGGACCGACCGGGAGGCCGAGCGGCAACGGACACGCCGCGACGAAGCGGTCCGCGAGCGCCTCGCCGGAGCTGCCGAGATGCGCTTCCCCGCCGTCGCGGATCGGATCTTGGCCCTGGAAGATCGAGTCACCCTGGCCGATTCGCCACAGGTCGGCGACCACTTCCGCCGGGCGACGGGCGCGTTCATGGCCGCGGACGAGGCCATGGCGACCGCCGCGACCACCGACGGGTACACCGCGGTGCTCGATCGTCTCGACGATGCGGCCTGGGAGCTCGACGCCGTCGAAGCGCTCCTCGCGGGGCGACCGGTCCCGGAGCGATCCGAACCGGCCCCTGCGGCTGCTTCGACCCCCCGCATCGATATCCCGCGGGCGACCCTGCAACGTTGGGTCTCGACCGACCGCGGCCACCACCGGCGGCATCGTTCCTGCTGAACGGCCGCGTCGTCGCTGCGATACGGTTCGACGAGCAGCGGTCCGATCAGGCCTTCTCGAGTGCCTGGGCCAGGTCCTCGATCAGGTCCTCGGCGTCCTCGAGGCCGACCGACAGGCGGACGAGGCCGTCGGTGATCCCCACCCTGGCCCGTTCGGCCTCGTCGACGTCGGCGTGGGTCATCGTCACCGGATGGGTCACCAGCGATTCGACCGAGCCGAGGTTCTCGGCCAGGGTCCAGAGGCGAACCGCGTCCATGATCCGGATCCCGGCCTCCCTGCCCCCGTCGACCTCGAACCACAGCATCGCCCCGAATCCGGCCGCCTGACGCTGGGCGAGGTCGTGCTGGGGGAACGACGCCAAACCCGGGTACCGGACCGTCGTCACCTTCGGGTGGCCCTCGAGGAACCGGGCCACCTGCATGGCATTGTCCGACTGGCGGTCCATGCGCTCCGACAGCGTCTTGACGCCTTGGAGGGTGAGCCACGCCACCTGCGGTGACATGATCGACCCGGTGGCGTTCTGGACGAAGGCGACCCGTTCGTGCAGCTCCCCGGTGGCGGACACGACCGATCCGCCCACGGTGGCGTTGTGACCGTCCATGTACTTGGTGGTCGAGTGGATCGCCATGTCGGCACCGAGGTCGAGGGGTCGCTGGTAGTACGGCGTGAGGAAGGTGTTGTCGACGGCATGGGGGATTCCGTGGGCCCTCGCCACTGCCGAGATGGCGGCGATGTCGGTGTACTTGAGGGTCGGGTTGGCGGGCGTCTCGGTGAGGATCAACGCCGTGTTCGGCCGGATCGCGGCCTCGACGGCGGCGGCATCGGAGGTGTCCACGAACGTGAAGTCGACACCGAAGCGGGTGAAGACCTTCGTCGCCAGACGGTACGTGCCGCCGTACGCGACATCCGAGACGATCGCATGGCTGCCGGCGTCGAGGAACGCCATGAACACGGCGTTGATGGCCGACATGCCGGTCCCGAACGCGGCCGCGTCGGCACCGCCCTCCAGGAGGGCGATCTTGTTCTCCCAGACTCGGACCGTCGGGTTGGCCGTCCGCGAGTACGAGTAGCCCGTCTCCATGTACCCGGCGACCGACGGCTGGACGAACGTCGTCGACTGGTGGATCGGCGTCAGGATCGCCCCGGTGGTCGGATCGGGCTCCACGGCGCCGTGGATCTGCTTGGTTCGGAAACGCATCGGGACCTCTCGGTGGCTGTCGGCCTCACGATACCGAGGGTTCCGACGTCAGGAACACGACGGTCACACGACGGCCGCCGCGAGGCCGATGGCGACCGTGATCGCCGCGGCCGCCGCCGCCCACCAGCGGACCGGATGTCCGTCGATGACCAAGGCGAGCACCGGTGCCCGCTCGGCCGCGTACTCGCCGATGTCCCCTTCGGGAGCGTCCCCGGCCGGAGCGTGATGGTCGTCGGTCGACAGTGCCCGGTAGCCGAGGTTCGGTCGCTCGCCTCGGATCATCCGGCCCCCGAAGGAGTTCGCCAGGACCGCCGTCACCGACGAGATCATCGCCACCATCGCCCACACGGGACTGACGAGACCCGTCACCGCGGCCGTGACGCCGACCCCGTTGAAGCTGAACGCCAGGGCCAGGTTCTGTTTCGTTTTGCGGTAGGACGCCACGGCGACCTCGTAGGCGTCCATCACGGCTCCAAGCCGATCGTTCATGACCACGACGTCGGCGGCTTCGATGGCGATGTCGGTGCCGGCACCGATGGCGATGCCGACGTCGGCCTGGGTGAGTGCGGGGGCGTCGTTGATGCCGTCGCCCACCATCATGACCCGCCGGCCTTCCGCCTGCAGGGCGCGAACCTGCGACGCCTTCTCGTCGGGGACGACCCCGGCGATCACCTCGCCGATGCCGACCTCGGCGGCGACGGCGGCGGCGGTCCGTGGGTTGTCGCCGGTGATCATCACCGGGGTGATCCCCGCGGCTCGGATCCGCTCCACCGCCTCGGCGGCGTCGGGCTTGATCGTGTCGGCGATGCCGATGAGGCCGATCCCCACGCCGTCGCGGGCGACGGCCACGACGGTCATGCCCTCGTTCTCGAGCGCCTCTCGTTCGGCGTCGAGGCCGGCGAGCTCGACGCCTTCGGCGACGAGCCAGCCGGGTTTGCCGACCAGGACCCGGCAGCCGCCGACCGTGGCCTCGACGCCGTAGCCCGGATGGGCGATGAAGGTCTCGGTCTCGTCCAGTTCGACGCCAAGGGTGTCGGCCGCCTCCTCGACCGCCCGAGCCAGCGGATGCTCGGAATTGGCCTCCGCCGACGCGGCGATCCGGAGGAGCACGATGTCGTCGGATCGTTCCGCCGGCACCACGGTGCGGACGGCCGGGGCGCCCCGGGTGATGGTGCCGGTCTTGTCGAGCAGGATCACCGAGATCTCACCCATGACCTGGAACGCCTCACCCGAGCGCACCAGGATGCCTCGTTCGGCGGCTTCGCCGCCGCCCCTGATCGTCGCCAGGGGGGTCGCCATCCCCAGGGCGCAGGGGTATCCCATGACGAGCGCCGCGAGCCCCGCCAGCAGCGCCCGGTTCCAGTCGGGGGCGCCTCGGGTGAGCAACGGCAGGATCGTCCAGAGCAGGAACCCGAAGGCGGCGGCGACCAGGACGGCCCGGACGAACCAGTGCAAGATCACGTCCACGAGCTGGAGGACGCCGGGTCGGAGGCTCCTCGCCTCGTCGATCGAGCGCGCGATCTGGGAAAGGAAGGCGTCGTCGCCGACCCGGGTTGCCTCGACGATCAGCGTGCCGGTCTGGTTGATCGACCCGCCGATGACCTGGTCGCCGGCGACCTTCTCCGCCGGGATGGGCTCGCCGGTCACGAGCGCCTCGTTCACCGCCGAGACGCCGTCGAGGATCGTCCCGTCGACGGGGATGGACTCGCCTGGACGGACCCGGACGCGGTCGCCCGCGTTCACCTCGTCGATGGGGATCTCCACCTCGAGGCCGTCACGGATCACCCGGGCCGTGTCGGGACGCAGCGCCATGAGGCGACGGACGGCCTGCGACGAGCGGGTGCGCACCAGGAGCGAGGAGTAGTGCGACACGATGTGATAGGTCGTCACCAGCGTGGCGGCGGCGAAGAAGTCCCCGACCGGGAAGTCGTCGAGGAAGAAGAGGCCGAGGAGCCCGCCGGCGATGCCCGCGTAGGCGGCGAACTCGAGGAGGACGTGTTGGTTGAGGATGCCGCGCCGCAGCGACGCCCACGCCATCTTCTGGATGAACCAGCCCGTGACGAACATCGTGTTCGCGGCCAGGGCCAGCAGCAGCCACGGCAGCGCCGGGATGTCGACGAGGTCGAACCACATGCCGACGGCCATGAGGACGAGGCTGACGACCGTGAAGGTGCCGGCGACCACGAGGCGGAGCCGTTCCCGGCGCAGCTCGGCGGCGTCCTCCTCGAAGCTGCGGACCTTCTCCGGGTCCCGGTAGGTGTAGCCCATCTGCTCGAGCGTGCGGATGAGCACCTGAGGGGTGACGAGGTCGGGGTCGTAGCGGACGAGGCCCTCTTCGTGGGCGAGGGACACGCCGACTTCGTGGACGCCGTCGATCCGGGAGTAGGCCTTGTGGATCGTGGAGGTGCAGAACGAGCACGACATGCCGCCGATCCGCATCCGGAGGGCCGCCTGTCGGCCCGAGCCCCGGTCGTTCACGCCGGCTCGAATCCGGCGGCGCGGATCTGGTCGCGCAGCGCGTCGATGGTGACCCGTTCGGGGTCGTAGCGAACTTCGACCCGTTCGGTGTCGACGTCGGCCGTGGCTTTGATCACGCCGTCGAGGCGAAGGAGCGCCTTGCCGACGTTCTCCGCGCATCCCGAGCAGTGGAAGCCCCGGACGTCGAGGATGGTGGTGTTCGTGGTGGCCAGGGTGGGTTCCTCTCGTCAGTGGGTCGGGGGTCGGCCGAGCTGGATGAGATGGCAGACGCAAGGGTCGTCGGGTGCCATGTCGGGCAGCGTCTCGGCGTGGCGGTGGAGGCGTCGGAGTTCGCCGGCGAGGTCCTGGAGCTCTTCGATGCGTCGCTCCACGGCGGCGACCTGCTCGACGAGGAGCCCGCGCACGTAGCCGCAGGGGACCTCGCCGCGGTCGCGGAATGCGAGGATGTCGCCGACATCGCCGAGGCCGAGCCCGAGGGAGCGGGCGAGGGCTACGAACCGGAGCCGCTGGACGTCGTCGTCTCCGTAGTCCCGGTAGCCGGAGGCGGTCCGCCGAGGCTCGGGGAGGATGCCGACCGACTCGTAGTAGCGGATCGTCGATGGTTCCACCCCGACGGTCCGTGCGAGCTCGCCGATCCTCATTCCTGGTCCCTCCATGTGCGCACCGTACACCTTCAAGCCACTTCAAGGTCAAGGCATTCCCGCGAGGTTCCCGAGGCCCGGTCTCGGTAGGGTCTGGTGGGATGAGGGACGCCGACCGAAAGCGACCGCGGTGCGGACCGTCGGACGGACGATGATCGGGGGAATCGTCCTCGTCATGGCGGTGGTGACGATCCTCGCCGTCGCGACTCCGGCGATCCAGCGGCGGCTCCTGTACCTGCCGGGGCGGACGGTGTCGCCGGTCGACGCAGCACTGCCCGGCGCCGAGGAGGCGACGCTGCGTACCGATGACGGCATCGAGCTTCTCTCCTGGTACCTGCCGCCGCCCTCCGAGGACGGGACGGTGGTGATCGTCTTTCACGGCAACGCCGGCACCATCGCGGATCGCGCGCCGCTCGCCCGCCGGCTGACCGCTGCGGGTCTCGGGGTGCTCCTGGTCGAGTACCGCGGCTACGGCGGCAACCCGGGGAGCCCAAGCGAAGAGGGTCTGGGTCGCGACGCCCGGGCGGCGGTTCGGTTCGTCGAGTCCCGGCCGGAGGTCCGTCCCGATCGGATCGTCTACCTGGGTGAGTCCCTGGGGGCGGCGGTCGCCGTCGACGTCGCCACGGCGCGTCCCCCGGCGGTGCTGGTGTTGCGCTCGCCGTTCGCCTCCCTCGTCGAGGTCGCGCGGGTGCACTACCCGTTCGTCCCGCAGGCCCTGGTCACCGAGCGGTACCCGAGTCGGGATCGGATCCGGAACCTCGACGTGCCGGTGCTCGTCGTCGCCGGCGATCGGGACTCGATCGTCCCGCTCGCCCAGAGTCGCGCCGTGTACGAGGCGACACCGGGACCCAAGCGCTTGGTGGTCGTCGAGGGTGCCGACCACAACGACGTCGAGCTCGGCGTCGGTCGCCTGGTGGACGAGACGGTCGCTTTCGTCGACGAGGTGCTTCCGACGTCGGGAGGCTGAACGTCCGGTCCGCTGGGGTGGGCGGGTTCAGCCGGCGAAGAAGGCGGGGAGGATGGCGTCCTGGCCGAACAGGAAGAGGACGCCGATGGCGATCGACATCACCGCGGTGACGGCCCCGAGGGCGAACTGGACCTTCCGTCGGCGGGTCGCGGCGGCGAACCCGAACGCCGACGACACGGTGATGGCCGTGTTGGCGGTGACCAGGCCGGCGACGAACACGAGCAAGAGCGTCAAACCGGCCGCGAAGCCGCCGGCGTTGGCTGCGGCGAGGAAGAGCACCACCTGGGTGGGCGTCTCGGCGCCGATCCCGTGCAGCATGCCGATGCCGACCGACGCGGGGGCGCCGTACTCGTCGATCTCGTCGTCGAGGTGGGTGTGTCGATGCGTGTGGATGGGCGCCGTGAGCCGCGTTCCGGTCGTGGCGTCCCCGGTGGTCTCGTCGTCGTGGTGACCGGCGGCGACGGCCACATGGGGATGGGCATGGGTCACGGGCTTCGATGCCGACCCGAGCTTGGCAGCGAGGCGCCGAACGGTGGCGAACAGGAGCATCCATCGACTTCGGGCCCGGAACTCGTTGCCTTCCACGATGAGGGTGTAGATGACGAGGAGCCCGAGGACGATCAGGGTGATGCCGACGACGCGTCCCATGAACGCGTCGATCCATTCGGGGACGGTGGCGCCGAGGGCGATGGCCACCAATCCGAGCACGATGATGACCGAGGCGTGGCCCAGAACGTACAACGTGCCGAGCCAGAACCCGCGCTTGCGGTCCTCGGTCGTCGCCGCGATGTCGGTGATCGCGATGATGTGATCCCAGTCGATCCCATGGCGGAGACCGAGCAGGAAGGCGGTGACGATGAGGCCGAAGCTGAGTCCGGTGGCGTCCATGGCATCCCTTGTTGCGACGATGTCGCAGAAAGGCTACCGCATGGGCATGGTCGTCGTCAACGCGGCGCGCACGCCGGGCACAGGCCGGAGATCGCGAAATGCTCGACGTCGAGGACGAAACCGGTGCGGGCGGCGATCACCTCGAGGAACGCATCGAGATCCCGGACCGGGATGGCGGTGGTGGCACCGCAGCGTTCGCATACCACGTGGTGGTGGCGGCGCTCCTCGGCCAGGTGATAGACCGCCGGGCCGTGGCCGAGGTGCGCGTGGCGCAGGATGCCGACGCTCTCGAGCGCTTCGAGGGTCCGGTACACCGTGGCGCGGTCGATCGGGACGTCGAGATCCCGTCGAGCGCGCTCGAGGACCGTGGCCGCGGTCAGATGGTCCTCGTGGTGGGCGGCGACGATCTCGCACACCGCGCGGCGAGGCGCCGTGATCCGGAGCCCCGCCGCTCGAAGGGTGGAGGTGAGATCGTCCGCGGTGACATGCACACGGGTAGCGTAGGTCTCGAGCTCACCCGTTGTGGGTCGCGGTCACCGTGATCCCGTCGTCGGCCTCCTGGACGGCGATGAAGAACTGCTCGCCGATCCACGACGTGGACCGCTGGCCGTCCTCGCTCGTCTCGATCTTGGAGACCTCACCTTGGTCCTGCGTCCAGTCGTCGTAGAAGGAGACGAGCTCGTCGTACGAGCGGTCGTCGTAGGTCACCGTCACGACACCGCCTTCGGGCCCGGTCGCCGTCTGGACCACCGTTCCGCCGTCGGGGAACGGGACCGGGAAATCCGCGGGGATCTCCCCGCCGCCGATGGTGATCTTCCCTTCGCCTTGCTCATCGGAGTACTCGATGGTCGCCTGACCATCGCCGCCGAGATCGACGTTGACGTCGCCGCCGCTCTCGCTCTCGATGGCGCGCTCGACCACCTGCTCGGCCACCTTCTCGGAGGCCTTGGCGCATCCTGCCGTGATCAGTGCCAGCACTCCAACGATGATGAATGTCGTTCTCCGCATCGTGTCCACCTCCCAGTCGTCACGCGTCGAAGCATGCTTCGACCGATCGCGGTCCCTCGTTGCCTGCGGTATCCACCGCCGACACCTGATAGCAGTTGGTCGCCTCGATGAGGTCCCTGGGGAAGTCGATGTACATCGTCCGGCCGTTCCCCAGATCCTGGGAGTCTACGCCCAACTCGGACGTGTCGTGCGGCACCGTCGCCAGCAGCTCCTTGTCCTGGCCGGGCAGCAGCGAGTACCAGATGTTGTAGTGGTCGATGTCCCCGTCGGTGTTGCGGTGCCAGATGACCGCGATCTCACCGCTGCCGCCGCCCATCCCGACCGAGATCCCCGTGACGATCGCCGGGGGCGTCACCGGAATGCACGTCTCGGACGAGAACGGTCCCTCGTGGCCCGCCGTGTCGACGGCCCGAACCTGATAGCAGCTCTTGCCCTCGTCCCAGGTCCTCCCGGTGATGTCGGTGTACAAGGTGCGGCCGCCGCCGCGGTCCTGGGAGAGCCCTCCGAGCTGGGAAGGGTCGTGGGGGACCGTGTCGACCAAGGTCTTGTCGCCGCCGGGATCCTGGGAGTACCAGACCTCGTAGTGATCGACGTCCGGCTCCGGGTTGCGTTGCCAGGAGACGTCGATCTCGCCGCTCCCGGCACCGGTGTTCACCTCGACGCCTTGGACCCGACCCGGAGGAGGATCGGCGACCGTCGTCGTCGTCGTGGTCGTGGTCGTCGACGTCGTGGTCGTGGTGGTGCTCGACGTGGTGGTCGTGGTCGGAGGTGCCGTCGTCGTACCGATCGTCGTCGCAGTCGTCGGCACCGTCGACGAGGCCACCGTGGTGGTCGTCGTCGTTCCCGTCGACGGACTGCAGGCAGCGAGAAGGAGGGCGGCGGCTCCCAGCCAGGGACCGAATCCCTTCATGGTCCTACCCCTTTCTCCAGCCCACGGGGGCTACGCGGAAGGCTATCGGGCGGTGCCGGATCGGCGCACTCGTCCCGCTACCGTGCGGGCATGGATACGGGCTTGGCCGGTCGAGGCGTCCTCGTGACGGGAGGGGCAGGAGGGATCGGCGCGGCCATCGTGCGGGCCTTCGCCGCCGAGGGCGCCGACGTGGCGGTCCACTACCGGACCAGCCGGGAGGCAGCCGTTGCCCTGGCGGCGGAGGTCGACGGCATCGCGCTGGAGGCCGACCTCACCGTCGAGGCCGCCGCCGACCGCCTCGTTCCCCGCGTCGTGGACGCTCTGGGCCGACTCGACGTGTGCGTCGCCAACGCGGGGCGGTGGCCGCCCGACGACGTCCCGCTCTCCGACCTGAGCCTCCGGCGCTGGGAGGACACGATCGCCACCAACCTGACGGCCACGTTCCTGACGTTGCGGGCGTTCCTCCGTCACGCCGCGACGGTCGGGTCCGGCGCTGCCGTGCTCGTGGGTTCGACGGCCGGAACCTACGGGGAGGCCGGGCACGGGGACTACGCCGCCGCCAAGGGGGCGGTGATGACGGGGTTGCTGGCGACGGCGAAGAACGAAGCCGGGCGGCACGGCATCCGCGTCAACGCGGTCGCTCCGGGCTGGACCGTCACCCCGAGACGTGAGGCCGAAGGGCTCCCGTCCGACGCCGTGGCTCGGGCGACCGCGACGATGGCGCTCGACAAGCTCGGTCGCCCCGAGGACGTCGCCGCTCAGGTGGTGGTGCTGGCGTCGGATCGACTGTCGGGTCACGTCACCGGCCAGGTGGTCGTCGTGGCCGGCGGCATGGAGGGTCGTGTCCTGCGATGAGTCCGTTCGCGCGCTGAGGGCGCGGTTCGTCGATCGCCCCAACCGCTTCCTCGTCATCGCAGAACTCTCCGACGGCACCCACGTCGAGGCGTACCTGCCCAACACCGGACGGCTCACGCACCTCCTCCGGCCGGGGCGTCCTCTGATCCTCCGGTCCGACGCGGCGGAACATCGAAAGACGGCGCTCACCGCGATCCGGGCATGGGACGGCTGTTGGGTCGCGCTCGAAGCCGCCCTCGCTCCCGCCCTCGTGGCCGACTGGCTCGCCGCGGGCCGTCGACTCGGCAGGTTCGGTGTGGCCGTCGACGTCCGCCGGGAGGTGCCCGCGGGGCGGCATCGGTTCGACCTCGTCGTGGGCACCGCAACGGGACCCGTGTGGGTCGAGGTCAAGTCGGCCGGCAGAGCCGCCGGAGAGGAGGCGCTGTTGTCGGGAACACCGTCGACCCGAGGCGTCGCCCACCTCGCCGCCTTGGGCCGGATGGTCGAGGGTGGGGAACGCGCCGCCGCCGCCTTCGTGATCCCCCGTCCCGACGTGTCCAGGCTTCGGGTCGGCGGAGATGCGGATCCGACCTGGGTCGCCGCCGTCGTCGCCGCCCGCGAGGCGGGGGTCGAGATCCTCGCCTTTTCCTGTGACGTCGACGAGACGACGGTGCGGATCGTCCGGGAGCTTCCCGTCGTCTACGGCGACCGATAGGCTCGCCGCACCGTTCGACCAGGGAGGAACGGATGCTCGATCTCGACCGGATCCGCCACGACACCCGCGGCGTGGCGACCGTGAACCATCTGAACAACGCCGGTGCATCACTGATGCCGGCGCCCGTGGCCGACGCGGTCGTCGGGTACCTCCGGGAGGAGGAGCGCTACGGCGGTTACGAGACGGCCCGGGCTCGCCGCGACGACCTCGAGGACGTCTACGACGCGCTGGCGGCGTTGCTGTCCGTCGGTCCTTCCGAGCTGGCGATCACCGACAACGCCACGAGGGCATGGGATCTGGCGTTCTACGGGCTGCGCTTCGGCTCCGGCGACCGGATCCTGACGACGACCACCGAGTACGCCGCCAACTACATCGCCTACCTTCAGATCGCCCGCCGGACCGGCGCGATCGTCGACGTCGTGCCCGACGCCGCCACCGGCGAGATCGACGTGGACGCCCTCGACGCCATGATCGACGACCGGGTCAAGGTCGTGTCGATGAACCACATGCCCACCAACTCGGGCCTCCTCAACCCGGTCGCCGCGGTGGGCGCGGTCACCCGACGCCACGGCGTGCCGTTCCTGCTCGATGCGTGCCAGACGGTGGGCCAGGTGCCGATCGACGTCGACGAGATCGGGTGCGATCTGCTGACCGGGACCTCGAGGAAGTTCCTGCGTGGTCCCCGCGGGGTCGGGTTCCTGTATGTCCGCAGCTCGATGCTCGATCGGCTGGAACCGCCGATGCTCGACCTGCACGGGGCGACCTGGGTGGCGGCGGACCGCTACGAGGTCCGTCCCGATGCCCGCCGGTTCGAGCTGTGGGAACGCAACCTCGCCGGCGAGGTAGGGCTCGCCGTGGCGGTCCGGTACGCGTTGGATGTGGGGGTGCAGGCCATCTGGGGTCGGGTGCGCCACCTGGCCGAGCGTCTCCGGTGGGCCTTGGCCGAGGTCCCCGGGGTGACGGTGACCGACATCGGCGCCGAGCGGGGCGCGATCGTGACCTTCACCGTCGCCGGCATGGCTCCGGCGGCGGTCCGCGACGTTCTCGCTGCGGACCGGATCAACGTGTCGGTGTCGTCGCGGGCGGCGGCCCGGCTCGACATGGAGCGACGCCACCTGGAGGCCGTCGTGCGCGCCTCACCGCACTACTTCAACACCGAGGCCGAGGTCGACGCGCTCGTCGCCGCCGTCGACCGTCTTGCCGGGGGCGTCACCTACGGGTAGGGATCACCGGCGAGGAAGGCGTCGATGACGGCCTGGGCTTCGGGGGTCGGTTCGACGTAGGCCCGGCCGTCCGAGCCGCGGGTGTTCTTCACCGGGAGCGTGGTGCGCTCGATGTCGCCGGTCTTCAGGGTGAGCGCGACCTGACCGAGGTCCGCCATCAGCCCGAGGGTGAGACCCTCGTCAGCGGTGATCTGGTCGGCCACCGTCGGGAGGAAGGCCGGCAGGTTGAACGCGCTCGACGGGGAGGTGATCTGGTCGAAGAGCTGGACGATGATCTGCTGCTGGCGCTGGGTGCGGGCGATGTCCCCACCGGGGGTGCTCTTCCATCGCCCGTCGCGGAGGACCTCGTAGTGGCGGGAGCGCGCGTAGGCGACGGCCTGCTCCCCGCCCAGGGTGTGGGTACCGGCGTCGATCCGGAAGCCGGACTTTTGATCCCGACCCGGTTCGGGGAAGTCGAGGGTGACCCCGCCGAGGGAGTCGACGATCCTGCCGACGCCGCCGAAACCGATCTCGACGTAGTGGTGGATCGGGATGCCCAACTCGTCTTGGAGGACCTGGACGAGCAGGTCGGGGCCGCCGACGACGTAGGCGGCGTTGATGCGGTTGGTCCCGTTGCCCGGGATGGACACCTTCAGATCCCTGGGGATGCTCAGGATCTGGATCCGCTCGCCGGGCACGAGGTGGGCGATCATGATGACGTCGGCCCGTTTGCCGGTGAACCGTCCGTAGTAGCCGAGATCCCAGTCGTCGGGGATGGCAGACCGATCGTCGGTGCCCACGACGAGGAAGTTGATCGGCTCGCCGGACGATGCGGGGCTGATCGCGGCGAGGGATACGAGCTCGGTGTCGGGGATCCGGTCGATCTTCGACTCGGTCCACGCCAGGAAGGCGACGACGGCGAACACGCCCAACGCGGCAAGGCCGAGGAGCCACACGATCGCCTTCTGGGCGCGGCTCCAGCGCCGCTTGGATCTGCGGGGAGGGGTCGGCGCAGCGGTCGTGGGGATCGCGGGGTGGGTGTCGGTGCTCATGGGACCGGCGCGATGGTATCGGAGAACCCACGCAAGGTGCCGTCGACACGATCCGGAGGCTCCGATCGCCAGCTACGCTCGGCCCATGACGCGGAAGATCCACTCCCAGGACGTGACCGAAGGCCCGGCGCGGGCCGGGGCCCGCGCGATGCTGCGCGCCGTCGGGTTGGGCGAGGACGACTTCGCCCGTTCCCAGGTCGGTGTGGTGTCGGCCGGCAACGAGGTCACGCCATGCAACCTGACCGGACCCAAGCTGGCGCTCTTCGCCAAGGAAGGCGTTCGGGAGGCCGGCGCCGTCGGCCTCGAGTTCGCCACCATCGCGGTCAGCGACGGGATCGCCATGGGCCACGAGGGCATGCGGGCTTCGCTGGTGTCGCGGGAGGTCATCGCCGATTCGGTGGAGCTCGTCATGCACGCCGAGCGCTTTGACGCGATGGTGTCCATCGCCGGATGTGACAAGTCGCTCCCGGGCATGCTGATGGCGGCGGCCCGTATGAACCTCCCGACGGTGTTCCTCTACGGCGGATCCAGCCTGCCGGGGCATCTCGATGGCAGGGACATCTCGATCGTCGACGTCTTCGAGGGCATCGGGGCCCGGGCCGAGGGCAAGATCGACGACCTGCAGCTGCTGCGGATCGAGCAGGCGGCATGCCCTGGTGCCGGATCGTGCGCGGGGATGTTCACGGCCAACACGATGGCGTCGGTTGGTGAGGCCATCGGCATGTCCTTGCCGGGATCGGCCGCGACGCCGGCGGTCGCCGCGAAGCTGGAGGACTACGCTCGCAGGTCTGGGGAGGCGGTCGTGGCGTTGCTCGAGGCGGGGATCGCTCCCCGTGACATCATGACCCGTGAGGCGTTCGAGAACGCTATCACGACGGTCATGGCTCTGGGTGGGTCGACGAACGCGGTGTTGCATCTGATGGCGATCGCCCATGAGGCCGGCGTTGACCTGAGCCTGGAGGACTTCGACGCCATCAGCCGCCGGACGCCGCACATCGGGGACATGAAGCCCTTCGGGCGCTATCACATGGTGGATCTGTACGAGATCGGCGGAGTGCCGGTGGTGTTGCGGGCGTTGCTCGACGCGGGACTGCTCCACGGTGACGTGATGACCGTCACCGGCAGGACGATGGCGGAGAACCTCGCCGACGTCGAGGTTCCCGAGGGTCAGGATGTCGTGCGACCGGTCGGCGATCCGATCGCCCCGCAGGGAGGTATCGCCATCTTGCGCGGCTCCCTCGCTCCCGAGGGAGCTGTCGTCAAGATCGCCGGGATCGAGCTCGACGTCTTCGAAGGTCGAGCGCGCGTCTTCGACGACGAGCAAGGCGCCCTCGACGCGTTGTTCGCCCACGACATCCATCCCGGCGATGTCGTCGTCATCCGCTACGAGGGACCGAGGGGTGGCCCGGGCATGCGGGAGATGCTGGCGATCACCGCCGCCATCAAGGGGGCGGGGCTCGGCAAGGACGTGCTGTTGATCACCGACGGCCGCTTCTCGGGCGGCACGACCGGCCTGTGCATCGGCCACGTCGCTCCCGAGGCCGCCCACGGTGGGCCGATGGCGCTGGTCGAAGAGGGTGACACGATTCGGGTCGACCTCCCGGCCCGTACCCTCGACCTGCTCGTCGATGTCGCTGAGCTGGACCGGCGTCGTGCAGGCTGGACCCCACCGCCGCCCCGGTACCCCACCGGCGCCCTGGCCAAGTACGCCAAGCTCGTCGGCTCGGCCGAACGCGGCGCCGTGTGCGGCTGACCGCGGGCGGCTGAAGCATCGCCACCTGCTGGCGAACCCTGGGTTGGAGAGCCCCCTTTAGGGGTGTGGTGAACCCTGGGTTGGAGAACCCCCTTTAGGGGTGTGGTGAACCCTGGGTTGGGGTGCCCCCTTTAGGGGTGTGGTGAACCCTGGGTTGGGGAACCCCCTTTAGGGGTGTGGCGAACCCTGGGTTCGGGGCGCTACGCGTAGCCGAGGGCGGACAG